>Ga0209941_1000189_pt1 | contig 108661 bp, 98 predicted proteins | sample ThiBiot_300_plan_FD_183945 | JGI IMG/M metagenome (GOLD analysis project Ga0209941, IMG submission 183945) | Wastewater bioreactor microbial communities from Cape Town, South Africa - Thiocy_solids_1 (SPAdes) | ecosystem: Engineered > Bioremediation > Thiocyanate > Unclassified | place: South...
AGCTGACGACACGTTCCGCAACGTCAAGCCCTTGCCTTCGCCCGCGTCGCGCGTTTGCGCTTCGGCGGGCCAGGCGGCTTTGTGCTTGTACTTGCGGGTTCGGCTTGCTTGTCCTTCACGAGCGCCGCGAAACGACGCTCCGCGGCCTTGCCCAGTTGCTTGTCGGTCAGCGGGCGCAGCGCCTGGCCCTTGCGCGCGGACATGACCCGTGCCGCCTGCTGGCGGGTGGCCGGATCCGTCCCGTCCGGCGTGCCCTCGTGCAGATTGGCCATGAACCAGAGCAGCGCCTCGCGTGAACCCGCCACGGGGGGCTCGGTCGCGGCAACGCGTGCCCTCGGTACCGGCGGCCCGGCAATCGAGGCCGGGGTGTCCTCGCGCGCCGTGCCGCGGGTCGTGAGTTCAGGCGCGAGACTGTTCGCCTGAAAGGCCCCGGCTGCCGGATCGGTACGCATTCCCAGCGGAGCAAGGCCCCACTTGTCGCAGGCATAGCGCAGGATGCTCGTGTGATCGAACGGGGTCTTGCAAATGCCACGTTCGACCCAGGGTGACACCAGGATCGCCGGCACGCGCACACCAAGACGCGCGAAGCTGTATTCACCAGTGTTGCCATCCGGGGCGATGGTTGCGGGTGGTGCGACATGATCGAAAAAACCGCCGTGCTCGTCGTAGGTCACGATCAGCAAGGTGGACTTCCAAAGCGCGTCGTTGCCGCGGATGGCGTTGTAGACATCCGCGATCAAGCGGTCGCCGGCTGCGATGTCGGCGGGCGGATGTTGATCGTTCTCGCCGCTGCCGCAGTAGCTGGGTTCAATGAACGCGTAGGCGGGGAAGTCCTTTTCCGGTCCGCCGGCGTCCCGGGCGAAATTGGCCATCGCGGAATAGTGCGGACCGAACACGAAGGAGGGCAACAGGTGGGTCAGCACCAGGCTCTGCGGGATACCGTCGTGATAGATGCGCCAACTACCGCCAGAACCGCCCAGGCGATCGTAGATCGTGTCCTGGTTGTACAGGCGCATGTTTCCCGGCTGCTGGCGCGACGGCATCAGCACGTGACCAAGACAGGTGCCGCTGTGGGCGAAGAATCGGTTTGGCCACGTCGGACCCGGCATCGACGAGAACCAGTGATCGCAGACCCGAAAGTTCCGTGCCAGCGCGTGGAGCGCGGGTAGGGTGTCCCCGCTTGGCGTGTTGCCCAGCGGAAAATACGCCATCACCTGCTCGATCTGCCCGGCGTTGTCCTCGCTGACGCCAGCGACATCGAGGAACGAGTCGACGAACCCGCCCATCGGCGACGTCGATTTGTCGCCAAGCTGTTTCAGCACATCGACGAGGTCGTGATTCGGGTCGGGCTCGACCGTGGCCGCCGCGGTCGGCGTCTGGGGATAAACCTTGCCAGAGCGCGAGGACACATTCCGGTACACGGCTCCCTGTTGCGGAATGCCGTCGACATCGGGGTAGATGCGGGTCGTGTCGCCGAGCATCTGGTCGAATGAATGGTTCTCCAGCATCAGCACCACGACATGCCGAATCGGGTCGTTGGCAACCGTGGGTATCGTATCGGTGCGCAAGGCGAGCTGATGCTCCTGCTCCTTGGGCAAGGTGGCATCGCCACGGGTGCGCACGTAGGAGCGCCCGGCGTGGTACTTGTTCTTGATGGCCAGGCGCTGGCTGGCCTGCTTGTCGCCCGGCGCCGTATAGGTGGTCTGCTGGTTGGCCTGCGGATCGAAGAATCCGATATAGCCGCCTGGGGCAACGCCGAACGACTTGAGCGCCTTCCTGCCCTTCACGCGTCCGAGAAAATCGTTGCGCCCCCCTTCCTGTTCCTCGACCGTGAAATAGAGCGGCAGGACGAAGTTCGCCACCTCGATGCCGTCCAACGTGTAGGTCTGCGCCTGAACCGCGTCGCACATTTCGAACCAGTGGAATACCTGCCTGTTCGGGTCCTCCGGATGTGGTCCCTGCACCAGCAGGTTGCCTTGCGCGTCGCCCAGCAATTCAAGTGCCTCGTGCGACAGGGTCGCCGTCCAACTTTCCTTGAGCTGCTTGCACAACTTCGTGAACACGAAGCCATACGGAATCCCGCGATTGTTCGCCCAGTGGTAACCGAGCGCATCGGCGACATCCGTGTCGTCCCAAAGGTAGATGATTGCATCGCCACGCAGCTCGGGCAGCTTCTCCTTGTCGGGCTTGTCGCCGAGCGAGCCCTCCAGGCGCAGCGTGGCGCCAAAACTCCAGTACGGCTCGAAGTCGCAGGCAATTTGGCGATTGATCGCGCGTATCGCAGTGTGGACTTCCTCATCGCTGAGCGACTTGGATCGGTTGACGATGGAGATGATCATGGCGGGGCTCCGGTTGCGGATGAGGAAGCACGTGACGGCGAAAGGCACAAGTCCACTGGAGCTCCAGGCTCGCGGGGCAGAACGCCCGCCAATCCCGCATCGTGCTGTCGACCGTCCCTGTCGCGTGGCGCCTCCAGTGCAACATTGCGTTCCACAGGGGCGGCTCTCCGGCTGAAAAAGCCGGGCCGTCACTCAGCGCACTTTCTTTGAAGCCGATGTTCGTCCAAACGGTGTCAAGTTGACTTCCTGGCTGCTGCCATCGATGGGGACACCGATACCCCACGCTCGTCGTGCAACGTCGCCGTGGAAGGGCAGCGGCGTGAGCCGGCGCCGTGGCCCGCAGCAGGAATGCAGTTATTCAGTGGCCTCGGCCCGTGGGTAGGGGAACAATTTTTCCAGTGGAACCGACAAGCCATCATCCCCGACCACGCGGCAATGCCCGCGGGTGAGCTGGCGCGGCTCGCTGACCCCGCAGCTGTGGGCGATGAGGCCGACCTCGTGCATCACGTTTTTCGCGTAGTGGTATACACGCTCGCTCTTGACGCCGACCACCAGGCCGCGCTGCAGCTTCGGGTTCTGCGTGGTGATGCCGGTCGGGCAGGTGTTGCGGTTGCATTGCAGTGATTGGATGCAGCCCAGCGCGAGCATGAAGCCACGCGCAGAGTTGACGAAATCCGCACCGATCGACAAGGCCCATGCCACGTCGTAGGCGGTGACGCATTTGCCCGAGCACACGACCTTGATGCGTTCGCGCAAGCCCTTGACGATCAGCATGTCCAGCAGGGCGAGCAAGGCTTCGTGCAGCGGCAGGCCCACGCCTTCCATCAGGGTTTGCGGTGCCGCACCGGTACCGCCCTCGGAGCCGTCGACGATGATGAAATCCGGCGCGCTGCGTACACCACGGCGGGCAATTTCATCGCACAAGTCGCCGATCCATTCCGCGCCGCCGAGCACCGCCTTGAAGCCCACCGGCTTGCCGGTCAGGTCGCGGATATGCGCGATCGCGTCGAGCAGCTGCCCGATGTTGCCGATGTCCAGGTGGCGATTCGGGCTTTGCGAATCCTCGCCCACGGGGATGCCCCGGATCATCGCGATTTCCGGGGTGACCTTGACCCCGGGCAACAGGCCGCCCATGCCCGGTTTCGCGCCTTGCCCCAACTTGATGCTGACCATCTTGACCTGCGGGTGCGCGCAGATCGCCAGCAGCTTGTCGTCATCGAGTTTGCCGTCGGGCGTGCGCACGCCGTACTTGGCCGTGCCGATTTCAAAGATGAGGTCGCAGCCGCCCTCGAGGTGGTACGGCGCCAGGCCACCCTCGCCGGTATCCATCCAGATGCCGGCCTTGGCCGCGCCGCGGGACAACGCCCGCACGGCCGGCGCCGACAACGCACCAAAACTCATTGCCGAGATATTGAAGAACGGCGCGTGGCTGTACGGCTCGCGGGCGTACGGTCCGATCGTCACCGGCACCGGGTCGACGTGCTCCAGGCCCAGCTCGGGGAACGGCGCGTTGACGAAAAAGGGCACGCCTTCGGCACGCAAGTCCCGCGTGGACCCAAACGCGTTGGTGTTGTCCGTGTTCTTCGCCGCGCGGTACACCCAGGTGCGCTGGGCGCGGTTGAACGGCATCTCCTCGCGATCGCTGGAATACAGATACTGGCGAAAGAACTCGCCCAGATGCAGGAACCAGTAGCGGAAGTGGCCGATGACCGGAAAGTTGCGCAACACGGCATTGCCGGTCTGGTTGCGATCGGCCACCCACATGGCCAGGATCAACATCACCGCCAGCACCAGCAACAGCAGGAACAAGGCCGAGAACGTCTCCACCAGCACGACCAGCCAATGCGCAAAACCCGTCGTTTCCATGCCGCCTCTCCTTGCAGTGGATGGTCGCGCTGGTGCGCTGCCGCCGTCTTGTCGCGCCGGCGCGCACCGACGAAGACGAGCCGCGACTATGTCACCACAAGCAACACGCCACCGGCAACTGGCAACCCGGGTTTTGGTGCCACTTGATCAATGCAACTTCAGCGGCGGCGCCACGCCGACCACGATGAGCAGGCCCCAGATCGTGAGCGCCATGCCGCTGCCGAAATAAAGCGCGAGGAAGAAATGGAACGCGAGCGGATTCTCGTTGCGGCGGGGTCGGAAGGGGCGCAGCCAGTTGCTGCCTGCCGGCAGCTCGCCGTCGAGATAACCCCGGTACGCAATGGCGAGGGTTCCGCCGCCAACGAAGATCAGGAACAGGGAGCCAAGCCATGCCGGCAGGGTCATGTCTTTTTTGCCCCGACGAATTTCCGCGCCAGCGCCAGCACCCCCATCACGACCAGGCTGAGCGCGCCGGTACACAGGATTTCAAATGGCCACAGATTGTGCGACGTGGAGTCGATCAGGCCACCGAGCACGATGCGCAACACCACGAACGCCATCATGACCGCCGGTACCGCGGCGGCGATCCGCCAGCCGCCGTGCCAGCGCCACAAACCCCAGGCGGGTGCGGCAAACGCAGACACACCCACTGTGAGCATCAACAACATGAATACGGCGAAGAACGCCATGCTGCTCGGACTCGCCGCGTCGGCCATGCTGGCTTCGTAATCCGTCTGTTGCGCTTGTGCGGCGCGCTGTCGCATGTCCGTCACCCAGGCCGGTTCGCCGTGATCCGCCGCTGGCGTGTTGCCACCACGCACATCGATGTGCAGCGTGGCCACCACCGGCGTGGTGCGCCGGCCGCCATCGCCCGCCTTGATGCGGATCTCGTCGACTTGATCGTCCGGCTGCATGAAAAAGAACCAGCCGAAGGCTTCGCCGCTGCCGCTATAGATTTGTGACGGGTTGCTGCCAGCGCGTGCCGGTTTGCCTTGAAAGTAAGGTTCCGCCCAGATGCGCACGGGTTGGTCGGTGCTGTAGGCAAGGCGCACATAGAACGACTGGTCGCTGCCCAGCGTGACCTGGGTACCCGCCGGGTAGGTTTCGAGCACCTCCACGGTGGTATCGGCGTACGCGCTGCCGCCCATGGCCAGCCATGCAGACAGCGCCACCAGGGCAATCGTCGCGTGCAGGCGCATGACGCATCCCCTTGCGGTTTCATCCCCAGGGGGCGAGTGTAAGACACGCCACGCCTGCGGCGCGACACCGCGTGCGACGAACCTGGACCTGGGTCACAGCTCCATACTTGGATGGTAGAGAGAGGCAGACACAGCGATGGGAAGAACCTGATGTGCAACGGATCCCGACAGGCCCACCTGCGCGCTGCGCGATGGTTCTTTGCCAGCATCGCGTTCGCGACACTCGCCGCCTGTGCGCCGCTGCCGCCACGCAATCCCATTGCCACCTGGGTGCCGTCGAAGAACCACGACCTGCGCAAGCCGCAACTGGTCGTGGTGCATTTCACCGACGAGGATTCGGCCGCGCAAAGCCTGCGCACGCTGCGCACCCGCAACAGCGGCGGGCCGGTCAGCGCCCATTACCTGATCGGCCGCGACGGCCACATCTATCAACTGGTGAGCGATACCCTGCGCGCGTGGCATGCGGGCGGCGGGCGCTGGGGCACGATCACCGACGTCAATTCGGCGTCGCTCGGGATCGAGCTCGACAACAACGGGCACGTGCCATTTCCGCCCCAGCAGATCGACAGCCTGATCCGGCTGCTCACCGATCTCACCCCGCGCTGGCAAATCCCGCGCACCCAGATCATCGGCCACGAGGACCTGGCACCCTCGCGAAAGGACGATCCCGGCCCGCTGTTTCCGTGGGCGACCCTTGCGGCCGCGGGGTTTGGGCTGTGGCCGGATCCGATCCTGGTTGATCCGCCGGCCGGCTTCGATCCGTGGATGGCGCTCACCGCGATCGGCTATTCCCTGGACGACAGGGAGGCCGCCGTGCGGGCGTTCCACGACCACTTCCGCGGCAAGGGTGGCGACACTCTGGATGCCCAGGACCTGCGCATCCTCTACAACCTGGTCGGCAAGATCGAGCGCGGCGCCGCAGCGAATCCGTGACCATCTGGGGTCGTGGTGGCGCAGAGGCACTCGTCTTCCGGTGTACCCGCTGGCTCCGGTTCTCCAGAGCGTCAGAACGAGCGGATCGCACGGACCCGGCGTGGGTAGTCCTTGTCGTCGCCGTGGACGCGGCCGGCATCGGCGAAGTCGATGTGGGTGGCCATGTCCGTGTCCATCTGCGACGAGGTCCAGTATTCGCAGTTGTCGTCCATGCCGGCGTCGCGGAAATCGCCGATGCCGCTGGCCTTCAGCGCCTGGTACATCGCCGTCAGCTCGTCGCGCGAGGGCAGGAACCAGTCGCTCACGCCGTTGAAGCTGAGCGTGCTGCAGAGGCGGGCGGCGCTGGCGGGCTCGGCACAGCTCTTCAGCATTTCGGCGGTGTTGCGTTTGCCGGTGCCGATTGCCGTGCCCTTGGCGCCAGCGACATCGTGGCGGAAGCAGCCCCACTTGGCGCTTTGGCTCTGGTCGAACGGCATCGCCTCCAGGTAGCGCCAGCCGTCATGCGCGGCCGCGGGGTTCTTGTAGAAGATCAGGCCGCCGGACGGGCCGACGTCGCCCACTTCGTAATCCGCCAGCAGCAGCCAGGTGTTCATCTCGCCCGCCCCGCGATTGGCCCAGAGATGATAGGGAATCAAGGTGAGCCTGGTGGTCTTGCCTGCCGGATCGGCGGCAAGATGCGCCACGGTATCGATCAGCATCGCGCCGCCCATGAAGCCGGCATCGAAGCGCGGGGTCAGTGGCGCGTCGGGCGCAACCACCAGGTCCAGCGCCTTGCGGCCCGGTGCCTCGGGCCATTCCGCGCAATACACGATCGGCCCGAGCGAGATGGCCGCGCGCCGCGCCGTCTCATGCACAGGAGCGTCGGCGACGATGCGGCGCGGTGCGATCGGCAGGTCGATCATGAGCGTGTCGCCGTTGCGCCATTCGCGATTGACAGTCACATAGCCAAGCCGATCCGGCTGCGCCGGCACGGTCGCCCCGTTTACGCTGATCGCTACCGGGCCAGCCCGATCCATATAGCGATACAGGCTGCCCGGCGCCGGCTCGTCGCGCGCCCAGCCGGGGATGCGCAGGCGCACGGCTGCCTGTAACGGCGCGGTCGCGCCGACCTTGATCCGCGTCCGGTCGCGCCACGGCATCTGGCTGTCCATCGCCAGGCGCAGCGTGCCGCCACCCACGGCGAAGCTGGCCTCGCTCGATACGTAGAGATTGACGTGGATGGCGCCGGCCTGGTCCTGCGCGTAGAGCATCCCCGGCATCGAGGCAAGGAAGCGCACCAGGTTCGGCGGGCAGCATTCTAGTGACGCGTGCTGCCAGCGCTCGTCGCGTCCGTCGCCGGCACTGGCCAGGCGATTGACGTAGAAGAAGTGGTCGCCCGAATGCGATACGCCACTCAACATGTTGTTGTACATGCCGCGCTCGAGCAGGTCGACGTAGCGCGCGTCGCCGGTGGCCATGAACCAGCGCTGGTTGAGGTTCTGGAACATCGCCGTGGCGCAGGTTTCAGCATAGGCCGACAGGTTGGGCAGCACGTGCGGACGGCCAAAGCCTTCGTTGCCGGTCTGCCCGATGCCGCCGGTAACGTAAAGCTTGTTCGCGACAGCATCGGTCCAGATCGCGTGGGCGGCGTCGAAATAGCGCCGGTCGCCGGTGTAGACGCCGACGTCGAGCAACGACAGCATCAGCGTGGCGTCGTTCACGGCATGGCCGGCCGCCTCGCGCTGCTCCAGCACGGGCATCCAGCTCTGGGCGTGGCGACTGCGACCCGGAGAATCGGCGCGCCCGCGAATATCGAGATAGTGCTTGGCGAGCGCGAGGTGGCGCGGGTCGCGCGTCACGCGATAGAGAAACGTACAGCTCATCGACGGGCGCTCGCCGCCGGGGTAGGGCGGATCCTGCTCGCGGAATTCGCGTTCCAGCGCAGCGGCCTCGGGCACGCACTTGTCGATCAGCCGGCGGTCGCCATGGGTGAAGTACAGTGCCGCGCCCAGCTCGAACTGCCGGTGCTCATAGCCCGCGGTCGGCGCGGCGAGCATCGGTTGCAGGCAGCGCTCAACATAATCCTGCATGTGCAGGTCCGGCCGCGACCTGGCGATATAGATGGCCGCCTCCAGCACGCCGCCTTCGAGTCCGTCGCCAACGACGCCGAGCTTGCGGATCTCGAACGGTACCGTGACCTCGGCGTTGCGCGCCACCTTGGGCGCCCAGAACGCGTCCTTCAGCGTCACCTCCCAGAACGGCAGGGGCCGCATGGGATAGTCGCGCCCGGCGGGGAAGCTGGTCTCGGCGATGGGCGGTTGCGGCGTGGGTGTTGTGCCTCTTGCCGATGTTTGCAAGGTCGCGAGGCCGACGGCGACGGCCGGAACCGTCTTGAGGAAAGCGCGCCGCCGCATGTCAGTAGAATCCATGGAAGTATCCTGCCGGTAGCCTTGCGTATGCTTCGCACGATATACCACCGATGCCTCACGCGGAGGGGTTGGTCACCGTGATGTAGGAGTCCCCACGTGGGCGGTGCTCTTGGCGGCTGACCGGGGAGCATTGCCCGCGGGCGTCCTCCTTCGACGCAACCGCGGGGACGGCAGGGATCTGGCGCGTTGCGGGCATGCCGTTTTGTGCGACGATGTCGAGATGCCGAGATGCCGGGTTCGCGGTTTCGCCGCTTTGCCTGCCACGGCCTTCACCCCACCCGCTGACGACGCAGATCGGAGACCCCCATGAGCCTCAAGAACCTGCTTGATACTTCCCGGCCATACGTGCTGAGCCTGTTGCGCATCATCGCGGCCTTCCTGTTCATGGCGCACGGCACGGCCAAGCTGTTCCAGTACCCGGCTGCCATGGGCCCGGTTGAATTGCTTTCGCTACACGGCCTGGCGGCTGTGCTTGAGGCGTTTGGCGGGGCATTGCTGTTGGTGGGACTGTTTACCCGGCCGGTCGTGTTCATCCTGTCCGGCATGATGGCGTTTGCCTACTTCATGGCCCATGCGTCCGGCGGCTTTTTCCCGCTCGTGAACCACGGGGAATTGGCCGTGCTGTACTGCTTTGTGTTCCTGTACCTGGCGGTGGCCGGCGGCGGCCCGTGGAGCCTGGATGCCATGTTGCGGCAAAAGCAGGCGTACCCACCGCTCGGGTAAAGCCGTCGTTGATTACCGCGTCAACGGCGACCAGTAAGTCATAATGGGAGGCTGACTACCTGTTTGCGAGCTTTCCCACGCATGAATCCCCCCGCAGGCCTGCAGGCGCTGATTGACGATGGTGTGATCGACGAGGTCCTGCGGCCGCTGAAAAGCGGCAAGGAAGCGTCGGTCTACGTCGTGCGCTCGGGTACCGAGGTGCGGTGCGCCAAGGTCTACAAGGACATGGCGCAGCGCAGCTTCCAGCAGCGCGTACAGTATCAGGAAGGCCGCAAGGTACGTGGCAGCCGGCAGGCGCGCGCCATGGGCAAGGCCAGCAAGTTTGGCCGCAAGGAAGCCGAGGCCGCCTGGAAAAGCGCCGAGGTGGATGCGCTGTATCAACTGGCGGCCGCCGGTGTGCGGGTGCCACGGCCGTACGGCTATTTCGGTGGTGTGCTGGTGATGGAACTGGTCGCCGATGCCGACGGTTGTGCGGCACCGCGGCTGGGCGAGGTCGTGCTGTCAGCGCAGACGGCGCGCGAATACCATCGCTTCCTGGTCGGCCAGGTCGCGCGCATGTTGTGCGAGGGGCTGATCCACGGCGACCTGTCCGCGTACAACGTGCTGGTGGCGGTCGATGGGCCGGTCATCATCGACCTGCCGCAGGTGGTCAGCGCCGCGGGCAACAATGCCGCGCGCACCATGTTGCGGCGCGACGTGGGCAACATCACGATCTGCCTGTCGCGCTACGCGCCGGAACTGCTCGACACCCATTATGCCGAGGAGATGTGGGCACTGTTCGAGCAGGGCGAATTGCGCCCGGACAGCGAACTGACCGGCGACTTCGTCTTCGATGAGGGCGAGGTGGACGTCGACAGCGTGATGCAGTCGATCATCGACGCGCGCGAAGAGGCCATCATCCGCCAGCAGGGACGCGAGGCGGCAGCAGCGGAGGCTTGAGTCAGGGCGCCCGGTTTACCCACGGCAGGCGATGAACCTGCCGGATCCCGTTGCCGGCCTTGTCATCGCGGACGGCACGTCATTGCTGCCGCGAAGGCGGGGTGCAAAGTACAAAGTACAAGCGCAACATGCGATCTGGATTTCGATGCAGGGGCTTCCCATGCACTCGCCCACGCGCTGGCTTGTTGCGCTCGCGCTCGGCCTGGCCGGATTTTCCGCCCTGGCCGCGCCTGGCCCCGCGTATGACCTCGTCATCCGCAATGCCCATGTGATCGACGGCACGGGCTCGCCCTGGTATGCCGCCGACATCGCGATCAAGGACGGGCACATTGCCGCGATCGGGCGACTTGGCGACGTCGCGGCCCCGCAGGTGATCGATGCGCACGGCATGGTGGTTGCACCGGGCTTCATCGACATGTTGGACCAGTCGGGCCGTGCGTTGCTGCGGGACGGCCATGCGCAATCGAAAATCTTTCAGGGCGTCACGACGCTGATCACGGGTGAGGGCGAATCGGTCGCGCCGCTCAACGACAAGATTATCGAGGAGGAAGGTGCGCACGCCGCGCCGACCTGGCGCACGCTCGGCGAATACTTCCAGCGCCTGCAAAAGCAGGGCATCGCGGTGAATTTCGGCACCTACGTCGGCGCCGCCACGGCGCGCGCCATGGTGATTGGCTACGGTGACCGCAAGGCGACCGCGGACGAGCTCAAGCAGATGCAGGCAATCGTGGCGGGCGCGATGCGCGCTGGCGCGTTCGGCGTATCCACGGCACTGCAGTATCCGCCGGCCACCTACAGCACGACCCCGGAATTGATTGCGCTGGCCAAGACCGCCGCCAGCTACGGCGGCATCTACGCCACCCACATGCGCAGTGAAGGCGACGCCGAAATGGCCGCGCTCGACGAAGTCTTCGATATTGCGCGCACGGCGCATATCCCGGCCGAAATCTTCCACCTCAAGGTGGCGGGCCATGCGAACTGGGGTGACATGCCGAAGGTGATCGCGAAGATCGACGCGGCCCGCGCCGAAGGCCTGGACGTGAGCGCCGATACCTATGCGTATACCGCCTGGGGCAATGATCTCGCCTCGTTCATCCCGCCCTGGGCACACGCCGGCGGCAATGCCGAATTGCTCGCCAGGCTGCAGGACCCGCCGACGCGCGCGCGGATCGAGCAGGACATGCGCACGCCTTCGGAGGCGTGGAGCAACGACTGGCTGGAAGTCCCCGGCCCACACGCCGTCGAGATCACCTCGGTGCAGAATCCGGCGCTGAAAGGACTGGAAGGCCGGCGGCTCGACGATATCGCCAAGAGCTGGCACGAAGCGCCGATCGATGCGCTGCTGGACATCCTGGTCAAGGATCATGCGGCCACCGACGTTGCCGTGTTCGGCATGTCGCAGCCGGATGTCACGCTCGCGCTCCAGCAGCCGTGGGTTTCCATTTGCGACGATGCGTCGGCGCAGGTGCCGACCGGGCCGCTCGGCCAGGGCCATCCGCATCCGCGCGCCTATGCCGCGTTTGCGCGCATCATCAGCAAGTACGTGCGCGAAGACCATGCGCTGAGCTTGCCGGACGCGGTCCGCAAGATGACCGCGCTGCCCGCGCAGCGCATGGGGTTGGCCGGGCGTGGCGTCATCAAGCAGGGCATGTGGGCCGACCTGGTGGTTTTCGATCCAGCCCAGGTGCGCGCGCCGGCGACCTTCGAGCAACCGAAACAACTCGCGCAAGGCATGTCCTGGGTGCTGGTCAACGGCGTGCCAGTCATTGCCGACGGCAGGATGACCGCGGCCTTGCCTGGCACGGTGCTGCACGGCCCCGGCTACGGCAAATAGCCCAGGACAGAACCTCCTCCGTTCGCGGGCGGATCCTACAAGACCATCCGGGCGCCTACTTCCTTTCCCCTGGCTCTGCCGGGGGAGAGGGTAGCAAGGCTGCCGCAGCGTCGCCGGGCCGCGGATACCCGAAGCATCGCCGGGGATACCAGGCGGGCGGGCGGGTTGCTTGCTGTCCTGGCTACTTGCCGCTGGCGGGGTAGGCGTTGTTGGCGCGGTTGACGTCGGGTAGCAGGCCGTCCGGATCGATCGCCGCACTCTTGATGCGCTTGCCGCCGGGTACGGACACGGCAAATTCGGTGTTGCGCATCCAGGCCGAGACCGGCACTTGTACATCCGCGGTGCTGTCGTCGTCGAAAGTCACCTTGAGCGTCGAGGGCATGGCCATGCGGTCGAGGTTGGCCACCATGACCTGGGCGCCCTTGGCGGGGTCATTGTCGACGTACTTCACGCCGGTGACCGTCAGGTCGAGCTTCCAGTTGTTCGCGAACCAGCCGCGCCAGAACCAGGACAGATCCTCGCCCGCGGCGCTGTCCATGGTGCGGAAGAAATCGGATGGCGAGGGATGCTTGAACGCCCAATCATGCGTGTACTGGGTGAACGCGGCGTCGAAACGCTCGGGGCCGAGGATCGCCTCGCGCAGCAAGGTGAGGCCATAGGCGGCCTTGAAGTAGCTGATCGGATGCCGGTACTTGCCGGGTGCCACGTCCGGCGCGGCAAGGATCGTCGGCGCATTCGGGTCGTCGAAGACCTGGGTGACGATGTCCTTGGCCGGGTCGCCAGTCAGCGGCGCATATTCGCCATCCTGCTTGGGCGCGAACTCGCCGTTGTGCGCCTTGCCCCAGTCGGCCTGGGCCAATGCGTCGACGAAGGTGTTGAAACCCTCGTCCATCCACGCGGCGCGGCGCTCGTTCGAGCCGACAATCATCGGGTACCAGTCGTGCCCGATCTCGTGCACGGTCAGCATGAAGAGGTTCTTGCCGTTCGATTTCCAGGAATCGAAGACGATGCCCGGGTATTCCATGCCGCCCGCGTTGCCGGCCTCGGCAATGGCATTGGGGTAGGGATAGACCAGGCCGGTGTACTTGGAGAAGAACTCCACCGTGTATTTGATGTGCTGGGTCGAGTTCTGCCAACCCCCGTCCACGATGCTCTTGGTCGGGTACACCGACTGCGCCATGGCGTGCTTGCCGTCGGGCAGGTTGATGCGCGCGGCATCCCAGACATAGGCGGCCGAGGCGCCAAATGCCACGTCGCGGGTGTCGTGCATCTTGAAGCGCCAGGTCCGCGTGCCATCGGCGGGGCGGCTGGCCGGATTGGCGACGTCCTCCGGCGTGCGGATCACCACGGTGGCGTCGCTCGCGCGTGCCTGGGCCAGGCGTTGCTGCTCGGTGGGGGTAAGCACGTCACCGGGGTTGGCCAGCTCGCCGGAGCCGGCGACGATCATGTTTGCCGGCACCGTGATGGCGTAGTCGAAATCGCCGTACTCCAGGTAGAACTCGCTGCCGAGGTAGGGCAGGGTGTCCCAGCCACGCAGGTCGTCGTAGACTGCCATGCGCGGATACCATTGCGCGATCTCGAACACGTCACCGTCCTTGGTGGTGTACCAGTTGGTGCGGCCGCCAGATTCGGGCATCGTGTAATGCCAGTCGATATGCAGCTTGACCGTGCCGCCATGGCCGGCCACGGGCTTGGGCAGGTCCACGCGCATGCGCGTGTCGCTGACCGTATGCTTGGCAGCGGCCGTGCTGCCGCCGGCTTCGACCTGCACCGCGGTGATCACGTCGCCGTCGGTCTGGCGGCTGGCATCCGGTGTGCCGGGAAAGGCAAAGCTGCCGCGGGAACCGGACTTGTAGATGTTCTGGTCGAGCTGCAACCAGACGTAGCCCAGCGCTTCGGGGCTGTTGTTGGTGTAGGTGATGACTTCGCTGCCGGTGAGCACCTTCGACTTCGGGTCCAGTGTGGCCTGGATGCTGTAGTCGGCGCGGTTCTGCCAGTAATCAGGGCCTGGACGGCCATCGGCCGAGCGGTAGCGGTTGACTGGGTATTGATGCTTGAACGGCGCGAACAAGGCAAGGGCATCGAAATGCGACGAACTGGCTTTTGCCGGCGCGGTGGTCGACGCGGCATTCGGTGCCGTGGACGCCGAGCACGCCGCCAGAAAAACGGAAGTCGCGGCCAGCGCGCACAAGCAAGCGTGTTTCATCGGTGCTCCCGGTATTTGAGGCGGAATGGCCGTGCGTCCCCTTGCACGGCAGGGTCCAACGCTACCACGTCAATGTTGAGCGGTCACGATGACCAATGGCAGGGGCGAAGCCGCGCCGCCCGTTTGCGCACGGCTGGATCCGACCGGGTTGCCGTGTCGAGGGGTTACTGCGGCGGGCGCTGCGATTCGACCACCATGTCCAGCACGTAGGCTGCCGAGGAGGCACCCGCCGGCGCGTCGGTCAGCTTGTAGCGCTTGACACGCACGACGTTGCGGGTGTCGGGCACATGCGTATAGCCCGCGATGTCCTGCAGGGCATGCCAGGGTCCTGGTTGTCCCGTGCGCAGGCCATCGGCGTCATAGTACAGCTCGCGCACTTGCAGGCAAGCGGCGCCCGCGGCGTCGGTCGCGGCGCATGGCCCGGTCTGCGCCGCGATTTCCAGGAACCTGGTTTCACCTGCGCTGCCGTAGCGGGTCTCCGCCGTGGGGAGGCCGACGAATTCCAGGGTGTCGCCCTGGTCGTCGGCAAGCGCCAGTTGCGGTTGATCGGCGTGGACGGCCAGCGTGAGGCGCAGTGTCCCGGCAAGATATGTCCCGGCCGCCGTATCCAGCGCCATCAGCCTGGCGTCGTTGCAGGCCATCAGGGTCGATGCGAGCCGGCCGATCACGAGCTTGCCGTCGGCGAGCGACCAGCTGCCGCGCATGCGGTTGCAGGTGTTGCCGACGAACAGGTTGTTGGCGTCGAAGTCGAGCTGCAGTGGTCGGTCGTCGCGTGCAAACAAGGCGTCGATGCGTGCGCCGGACTTGTCCGTGGCGCGGGCGAGCTGCCAGTGGAAAGCCGTCAAGCGCGACGGGACATCGGAAGCGCCGTTGCCGCTTGCGGCCGCAGCGGGCTGCGGTGCAGCAGCGGTGCTCGTCGCCATGGCGGCTGCAGACCCGTGCCCGGCGCCAGACTGCGATGCAGGCGTGCACGCGGCGAGAGCAAGCACGGACAAGGCAACGAGGATGGCTTTCATGGCGGCTCCTGGCTGGCGTTGCGACCATATCACGGCAGCCCGTGCACGCCGTCGCCGGTCGCCGTTATACGGACATGGCAGCTTGGGCCTGGCGGGTGGCGCTTTGGCGCTTGCGCCTCGCCATGGACTGCCCCGGTCCGTACGCAGCATCGTTCATGACACAAATTGCACCGGAAATCTGCTGTGATCCCACCCGTTCATCCCTTCCCCCCACACGCCGCCACCGGCGAAGGCACCGACCATGCTCAAGATCCACTGTCACGGCACCCGCGACACCAGCACCTGGAGGGAGGGCGAACCGCTGCCGCACGGACCGGCGTGGGTCGATTTGATGGAGCCGACGCCGGCCGAGCGGTCGGCGGTCGAGGCGTTGTTCGGGACGCCGCTGCCGAAGCGCGACGAGATCAGCGGCCTGGGCCTCTCCGGCCGCCACCATGACGATCGCCGGGTGCTGTCGTTGCATGCGCGCCTTTATGCCGACGATCCCCACGGCGTCCCGGCGCCGCTGGGCATGCTGGTGACGAAAGACCAACTGCTGACCTTGCGCTACCAGTCTTCCCACGCATTCGACCAGGCCATTGCCAACCTCGAGCACGACGACGCACAACCAGGCGGCTCGAACATGATGGTGGCCCTGTTCGATGCGATCGCGAACGACATAGCCGAGCAGATGCAGCGCATTGCCGGCGACGTCGCGAAGCTGTCGGACGAGGTTTTCCGGGACACGGACGAGAAGACGCGCGAGTTGCGCAGGAAACTCGGGCGCATCGGCGAACTGGAGGGGCGCCTTGCGCGCTACCGCACCTCGCAGCTCGGCATGGCCAGGGCCGTGGGGCTCGTGCAGCATCGGGCTCCGGACTGGATCGACGCCGACGCCATGGCCTGCGTGAAGGTGCTGGCGAACGACCTGAAGATACTGGATCAGTTCGACGACCAACTCACCGGCAAGCTGGCCTTCCTGCAGGATGGCGTGCTCGGCTTCATCAACACCGCCCAGAACGCGGTGATGAAGCTGCTGACGGTGGCCTCGGTGGTGACCATCCCGCCGGTGATCCTGGCTGGCGTCTGGGGCATGAACTTCAGGCACATGCCGGAACTGGACAAGATCTGGGGTTATCCCATGGCGTTGTCCGCACTGGTCGTCAGCATGCTTTTGCCGCTGTTGTGGTTTGGCCGGAATGGGTGGCTGTCGCGCGATTGAGCGCAGCCTGGCCTGGCCGCGTGCCGTCTTCGGCATGGTGCCGTCGAGCCGCCTGTCAGCCGAGTCGTGGCCGATGCCATGAAGTGGTTCCGCGCCGGTGTTCGTGGACACGGCCGGGGTTTTTCAGTACAACGGCGCCGACCCGCCATACCACCATCCAGGGGCATACCATGAACCGCATCCCGTTCCTTGCCTTGCCGCTTGCCTGTGTCCTCGCATTGGGCTTGCCGCAAACCGGCGTGGCGCAGCCCGCGCCCACGCCTGCCCAAGCTGCCGCGATGAAACCAACGGCGCCCGCGGCGCGGCCGGCCGACGTCGCGTCGATGGACGCGATCATGGCCGCGGTCTACGACGTGATCTCCGGTCCGAAAGGCCAGAAGCGCGATTGGGATCGGATGCGCTCGCTGTTCGTGCCGGGCGCGAGGCTGATCCCCGCGCATACCGACGCCAGCGGCATCACCAAGACGTCGATGCTGAGCGTGGACGATTACATTCAGCGCGCAACTCCTGCACTCGAAGGGCAAGGCTTCTTCGAGCGCGAGACGCACCGCACAGTGGAACGCTTCGGCGCCATTGCCCAGGTGTTCAGCACCTACGAGTCGCGGCACGCGGCCGACGACGCCGAACCGTTCCAGCGCGGCATCAACAGCTTCCAGTTGCTGTTCGACGGGCAGCGCTGGTGGGTGGTGAACATCTACTGGCAGGCCGCCAGCGCCGAGCTGCCGATCCCCAAGCAATACGGCGGCTAAGTACACCGTTGCCCGTAGCCGGGTAGGTCATTGATGGTAGTGGGGTGGTGCTACCAGCCGCTGGTGCCGATGCGCGCGAAGATTTGCGTATACAGCTCGATGCCGTTGCGCAGGTTCTGCAGGCGCAGGTTTTCGTCGGCGGCGTGCTGGTTGTCGTCATAGTTCGCGATCGGCACGTTGATCACCGGCACGCGCAGCGCCTGCGTGAACGCGTAGTTCGGCGAGCTGCCACCCGAGGTCGGCACCAGGATCGGCGGCTTGCCGGCATCGTCGCTGGTGGCCTTGATCAAGGCGCGTGCGGCCGGCGAGGTCATGCTTACGCGGTCGGCAGGGTAGGCGCCGTCGCCCCAGACGACCTGGGCAATCCGAGGGTGGCTGAGGCGCATCTCCCTGGTCACCGGGCCGGCGGTGACGAAGTAGCCCTGGCTTTCGATGTGCCTGGTCACCAATTCGCGCAGGTGCACCGGGGTCTGGTTCGGCACTAGGCGAAAATCAAACGATGCCTTGGCCTCGGTCGGGATGACGTTGCGCGCGTGTTCGCCGACCGCGCCGAAATCCAGCCCGCGCAGGTTGAGCGCTGGCATCATCACGCGCTCCCCGAGCGGCGCGTCGTTCGCCTCGGTGCGGGCAAGCCCGAGCGCCGTGCGCAGCTCCGCATCGATTGGCGGCATGGCCTTGATCGCCGCGTGTTCGGCGGCGGTGATCGGGGCGACATCGGCGTAATAGCCATCGATCTTGATGTGCCCGTCGTCGTCGCGCATGCTGGCGATCAGGTTGGCCAGCAGCACGCCAGCGTTTGGCGCCCAGTTGCCATAGTGCCCACTGTGCAGCGCGCGCGTGGCGCCGAACACGGTGAGTTCCATGTCGGCGTCGCCGCGTACACCAAACAGCAACTGTTGTTCACCGTTCTGGTATACCGGGCCATCACCCAACAGCAGCATGTCGGCGGCAAGCAGGCCCTTGTACTTCTGCAGGATGCCGACGATGTGCGGCGAGCCGGCTTCCTCCTCGCCCTCGAAGAAGAACTTGAGGTTGGCCGACGGCTTGCGCCCGGCCGCGTGGAGCGCATCCAAGGCGGCCAGCATGGCCATGATGCTGCCTTTGTCGTCGCCGGCCGAGCGCGCATAGATACGCGTGTTTGGCCCAAGCGCGGCGGCGCCCGTGGCCGGCAGCGCGATCGGCTTGCCGCCATCCTCCAGCGGCGCGTTGCGCAGGGTCGGCGTCCACGGTGGGGTGGCCCATTGCGCGGCAATCACCGGCTGGCCGTCGTAGTGCGCGTAGAAGATCACCGTGCGCTTGGCACCGGGCACCTTGAGCTCGCCATAGACCGTGGGTGACGCGCCCTCGAACTCCAGCAGTCGCGCATCGACGCCGCGCTTCTGCAGCGAGCTGACCAGCAGGTCGGCATTGCGCCGGATATTGACGTGGTCGGCGGCGACGTTCGGCAGCGCGAGCAGCCCGGTGAACTCGCGCAGGATCGCCGGTTCGTGTGCGGCCACGTATTGCCGCGTGCTGGCACGCAGGGCGGCGCTGTCGGCGGCAGCCTTGCCGGCCTGGGCCAATGCGGCGAACGGGGCGGAAAGCGCAATGATCGAAAGCAGAACGGGGATTCGGGGCACGGCTTGTCATCCTGCGGAGTGAGGAAACGACCGTCGATGGAGAGGCGGTGGGCGAAACGGGAGGCAGGCCAGGGTAGTGCCCGCCACGTGCAGGATACCAGCCGCGGCCGGGATGGGCGCCAGCAGATGGGCCGTCTTGACGCTCGCGCGATCCAGGCAACCGGTGGCCGGACGACCCGGCTGGGCGGCTTGAGAAAACATGCACCGACCCCGATCCTTTGTGGCCTACGCCCTCGGCAGATGGCCATGCTCAACAAGCTGCGAAACTGGCGGGTACGGCGCATTGTCGCCAGGCGCCCGATTGCCGAAGCGCACTGGCGGTACGCCTTGCGGCATTGCGCACCGGCACGGCGATTAGGTGCCAGCGACCAGGCTGCGCTGCGCGTGCTGGCCACGCTGTTCCTGCAGCGCAAGGCGCTGGAGCCGGTCCAGGGCCTGCAGCTGGATGATGCCGACCGCGTCCTGCTCGCCACCCACGCCTGCCTGCCCATCCTGAAACTCGGCCTCGATTGGTACGACGGCTGGCATAGCGTCATCGTCTACCCGGATGCCTTCATCCCGCGCCGCGAACACATGGATGAAGCCGGGGTGCTGCACCAGGGCGATTCGGTCCTGTCCGGCGAGGCATGGGAGCGCGGGCCGGTGATCCTGTCCTGGGCCGATATATTGGAAGACCGCAAGGCACCGGGACACAACGTGGTTATCCACGAGATGGCGCACAAGCTCGACATGCAGAACGGGGACGCGAACGGTTTTCCGCCACTGCACCGGCACATGGATCGCCGCGTCTGGTCGCAGGTGTTTTCGGGCACGTGGGATCGCTTGCGCAAGGAGCAGCGCGAGGGCGCTGAGTTGCCGATCGACCCCTATGGATTGGAAAGTCCGGCCGAATTCTTTTCTGTCGTCAGTGAGCAATTCTTCGAGACACCGGCCACCTTGCGCGAGCACCTGCCGGACGTCTATCGCCAGCTTGAGCTGTTCTATCGGCAGCACCCGCTCTAAGGCGCGAACAAAACGGGTCACCATTTCGCCGAAACATGGCCTTTCCACGTTGCGCCGTACGCCGATATATCGCCTGCGATGCAGGGCGCTTCCGCTCCAGCCGCCGCCCCTGCAGACAACCCGCTCGCTGAGCGCCAAGGAGCATCCGCGGATCTCCCATTGCACCCACTTTATGTGTCGACGCTCTTTACAACAAAGCCTGCCCCGTCAGCTTGTCCGTGAAACCAGCCATGGGAAAACAATGACCTGCGGACTGGCACGTGTAATGCACTGACTCACGCGAATTACTTGCCGGGGTGCCTGTGCCCCGCCTAATGACGAGGGTTGGATCATGAATGGAAAAGGCAGCGCGATGAAATCACGTTTTCTCACGGCCAGCGCACTCCTGGCAATGTTTGCGTTCGTGCCGTATGCCCACTCGACGGCGGTCAGAATCAACTTCAGCGGGGCTGCGGGGAGTGGTTACGTCGATCTCACGCTTACGCCCGATCCTGACGCCAGCACCAGCTACCAGCCCACGTTCAACCAAAACGACGCCAACAACAATATCTCGCCCCCACTTTCGCCTTACGATCCGGCGGGTGCCCAGCACATCACCGCCGCAACCGGCATGTTTTCGGACGGCGCGAGCCATGTAGCGATCACCGGGGTGATCCCGACCAGTCCAGGCGTGGCGCCTCCGGGCGAAACGCTGCCAAAGAGCTTCAGCTGGCTGGTCGCGGACGGGACTCCACATTCGTATGACAATCTGTTCTACGCGGATGGCTCGCCACTGGTGTGTCCGCCGATAGGGCCTACTCCGTATACGTTTCACGGCGGCTTCCTGGACATCTTCGGGGCGATGTTTGCACTCGACAACGGTGGCGTCGTGGGCCTATGGAGCGACGGAGTGATGCCGACCGGCCTGACCTACGGGCTTTCCGTGTTTGCACTCACGGCCAATGGCGGATACACGGTCAGGTCCAGCCAATTCGCAGGTGTCACGGCATCGGTGCCGGAGCCGGACTTCCTGTGGCTGTTCGGCGCAGGGGTACTCGGCTTGTTCGCCTGGCGCCGGTCGGCGGAGTCGCGCAGGGCGTCCCGCGGGCATTGACCGTCGCAAGCCTGCCCCGGTGACTCCAACCCGTCGTTGTGCCTACAGCACGAACTCCGGATGCAGCCGCGTATCGCCTGCGTCCGGGCGTTGAACCACAGGTATGGTTTGACGTGCCGGCAGCGATCCAGGTGGACATGGGGACGCGCGGGCCAGCGCCACACAAGCCTGGCCACGGTCGAGCGGAAGGCGTCTCAAACGCTGCAAGCACGCCCCGTCGGCAAGCGCGGTTACGAGCTTTCTGGAACAAAAAAGCCAGCCCCGATGGCGGGGTTGGCTCAAGTGCAAATCCGAATACTGGAGTTGTTGCCGTCGGCGGGATGATTACGCGGCCTCTTCATTGCGATGGCGCTGAGCCCTCTGGCAGCGCTGCCAACCGAAGGCCGCGCCGAGCGCAAGCAGGCCCAATCCAAACAAGCCCAATTCACCCGGTTCGGGTGCGTTTACAGTAACGGTGGCGATACCCGGCGAATTGAAGAAGTCGGTGATCAGATAGAAGTTTTCGTTGGCCGGAAGCGTCGCAAAAAAAGACAGGTCCAGCGACTCGCCTGGCGTTACAAGCAGACCATCTACGCAGTTGTCCGTCGCGAAGCCGGGCGGCTGGCTGCCGCACGTGAGCTCATCGGTACCATCCGCAGAGCCTCCACTGGGGGCGGTAAAATCGAACGTGAATGTGTGCAGCGGTCCGCCAGTGACGTTGGTCAAGAACAGGCACCAACCTGAAGAAACCAGAGGCGACAAGCCCGTAAGCGTGCCGCAACCCACAAACTGCACGTCATAGGGCGTGTTGAGTTTGCTGATGTTGCATGGCGTGTAGTCATCGAGGGGCGCGCTGCCCAAGGTACAGTCGGTGCCGGCGGGCGGCGCGACGCCTGACGGTGGATCGAAAATCGCCCGCGTCGCCAGTGCGCTCGGCGCGACGATGGCTGCCGCCAAGACCATAAAGGCAAGAACCAGGAAACGTTTCATGGCATAGAGCACCTTTGTCGTGGACCCTTGGTCCACGCAGTGCATTGCTCGTGCCAGCGCGCAACAGATTGATTCTGCTTTGGTAGGGCCAAGCGCACCGGGTAAATTACGTAAGCTTTCTCGACGACGATCCGGCTTCGCCATGGCTCAGGCTCCCTCGGGAAGGCGTGACGACAGGCCTTTTATCGCGATTCCGATCGCTTCACGTAAACTGTCAGGATTTTCGACGCCGATGGAGTGGCAGCAGTCTGCCGACGATCAGCGCCCCACCGCCGGCAACGCAGTACCCGGAAGCGGCAGGCCGGCCTGTTTGCACAGGACGGCGAAACGCGGGTCGTCCTGGTAGGCCAGCACGAAGGGATCGGTGAGCAGACCGGAGAAAACCGGATCGTTCTGACTCCAGGCTCGTTGCAGCCAGTCGAACATCTCGCCCGCCTGCTTGCGCAAGGCATAGACGTCGGCAACGAAATAAGGCTGATCCTTGCCTTGCTTGGCGATGTAATCCCGTAGCGCCCCATCGGCCTGGTGGCGATCGGGACCGATCTGTTGCGCCAGTAGCCGTGCCCACGGGCCCCAGGTCGGATCGGCCTCCTTCGCGGCGTCGTTGTGCGCAGCATCCGCGTCACCACGCAGGACGGCGATCTCCGTCAGGGTTGCATACAACCCCGGGAAATCGGGCTGCAGGACCAGCGCCTTGCGCGTGACCTGCTCGGCGGCATCGAGGTCGCGCTGCCCCAGCAAGCCGAGCGCCAGGTTGGAGTAGATATCGACGCGCAGCGGATCGGTGGCGAGGATCTTGCGATACATCTCCACCGCAGCCTGCAGTTGCCCAAGGTTTTCGAGGCCACCTGCCACGAAATTCATGCTGTTGGTTTCATTCGGCGCAAGCGCATGGGCCCGCTGATACTCTGCCAGCGCGCCGACGGGATCGTTGTCGATGGTCGCAAGCAGGTAACCGCGGTCGGTGTGGGTATGCGCCGCGTCCGGTGCCAGCAGTTGTTCCCTGTTACCTGCCGTGCGCGCCTGTGCGTAGGCTTGCTGGCGTGCTTCGCCGGTCAGGAACAGCATGCCCAGATTGACCGATGCATTGGACAGCAATCCCCATGCGTAGGCGTAGGCCGGATCAAGCTTGAGCGCCTGCTGGAACAAGGCAATGCCTTGGCGAATGCTGCCTTCGGTGCCGCGACGCGTGACGGTGCGTCCCTGCAGCATGAACTGATAGGCCTCGACATTGCCGCTCGGCGGCTTGTCGCCGGACACGATCGACTTGCCCAGCAGCTTGATCTTGAGCGCGTCGGCGACGGCACGGCCGATCTGCGACTGGATCGCGAACACGTCCTTCAGTTGCTCTTCGTAACTGTGCGACCAGACGCTGCTGCCGTCGGTGGCGCGGATCATGCTGACCATGACGCGGATCCGGTCGCCCTGTTGCCGCACGGAGCCCAGGATGAGATGAGCCGCACCCAGTGCCAGGCCGATCTGGCCCGGGGTGTCCTTGCTGTCGCGAAACTTGAAACTCGAGTACTTGCCGATCACCTTCAGCCCGTCGATCTGGGTGAGATCGGAGATCAGCTCCTCGGACAGGCCGTCGGAAAAGTATTGCTGCTTGGGATCACCGTTCTCGTTGGCCAGCGGCAGCACGGCGACGGACTTGCTGGGAAGCTTGGCCAACTCGACAGCCAAGGTCCGGGTATCGGCCGCGGCCGCCACACTGTTCGCGTCGCGGCGCAGGACGAACTGATTGGTCAGGAGCAACACGACCGCGACGACGAGCACGCCGATGATCCAGTAGTCGAGTTTGCGTTCCGTGATGTGGCCGAGTCCGCCGCGCCGGTGCCCGACCTCCGTCTCGCTCTCGAGCTTCAGGCCGCCCGGCGTGAACTCGAAGAGCCAGGCGAAGACGATGAAAAACGGGAAGCCGATGACCGCCGCAACCAGGAACCAACGCGTGACCCAATCGGGCAAACCGACGGAGGGGCCCAACACCGTGATGCCCTGCGCCGTCGCCCACACCGCGCCGCCATACAACAGCGCCGCGCGCAGCACATTGCGACGCTGCAACTCCGCGATGAAGCCGTGCTCCCCGGCGGGCTCGGACGGCTCGGATGGTTCGTCGGGATCGGTCACATTGTGCCCCGGACACTTCCCCGGCGGCATAACCGCCTCTACGAGCCAAAAGTTTCCAGCAAGAAGCGGAGGTATGCAAGCGAAGTCGAACCCGGCCGAGACAGGTGTCAGAGGTCGGCGCCACGCATGTCTATCATGCCTCGCCCACATGTTCGTGGAAGCCTTGCCCAGCAGTAGCGATCGCACCAACCCGACATCGTCGTCGCCAACCCCGAGTGGGATTGGCGCGTAACTATGCAGTCTTCGGCATACCTGGCGAGCGCGCTCAAGAACGGCGTATCCAGCGTCGAAAATCCTTACGGAATCGGCATTGCACGGGTTTTCGTCCTCCCGAAATTTCCACCCATTTTTCTACGTATCAATTACTTGCAAATCATGGAAAGCCTGATGCTTGGGAAGCGGTGCTGAAACTCCCGCCAACTCATCAAAGGAAGATCGTTGACCATGAAGCTGACGCATTCGATTGGAAGGGGACTGGGGCTACTGATGCTTGCCCTTGCGCCCATGGCCATGGTTCACGCCAACGCCCTGTCCATCACGTATTACATCATCGCGACGACAGACCAGGACGTAAACCACCTGGCGGGCGGATCATTCAACAACGAAGTTCAGGCCCACCTCGGGCCGAACGGTTTGCCGGTCCTGAACACGGCAGCTTATGGCTGCACCTCGGATTGCTTCACCGCGGCGCCTTTGCCGCGTGACGTCACTGCGACGGGGGAGCTCACCTGGTGGAGTCCCTCCCTCAACAGCAACGTCACGCAGACGGGTACTGGCATCGTCAATTTGCCCTTCAGCGTTCCATTCAATTTCTTTCCGCCCAATGGCACTGGGGCCGGTGATTCCGGCGGGTTCCAGTCCGCCGTACTGTGGGGAATCCTCAACGTTCCCTCAGAGCAGACCATCAGCTTCAATATCGGCGCCGATGACGCCGCGTTCGCTTTCCTTGACGGCATGGTCGTGTGCAATTTGGGCGGAGTTCACCCGATGACTCCCGGCACGTGCGTAACGCCGTTTTCGATAGGGGCAGGGGCCCATACGCTCGACGTCTTCTTCGTGGATCTGAACGCGGTCCAGTCGGGGCTGACCTTCGATGTGACGACTTCGGGCGTCACTACCAATCCGCCGACCAGCGTACCCGAGCCGACGGAGCTTGGTCTGTTTGGACTGGGTCTCGCACTCATCGGTCTGCTTGCGGGTGTGCGCCGCCGCTTCAACTGAGCAGACATCGCCCGACTGTGGAAAGGGGATGGGTGATACCCATCCCCTTTCGTTTGGCGCACGTTCCAGGCCAGGTCGGATCTGTTCCGAAACTTCGACCATGCAAGCCAGCAGTGCTGATATCGATCTTCATATGGAACGGTCGCCACCTTCGGTGGCAAAAAGATGGCAGCCCTGCAAGAAGCGCATGTCGTTGCGGCGTCAGTCGCGAATGATGCCCACTCAGTCCCCGCCGGGACTCCCCTCGGGCTTCGTCGTCTCATTTTGGCGGCCGGTACGCGGTTTCACCATGCCGTGCTTGCGCAACAACGCACGCAGTTGGTGGTAACTCAGGCCGAGCAGCGGCGCGGCTTGGATCTGGTTGTAGCGGGCGGCGGCAAGCGCCCGCTCGACCAGCTCGACTTCGAGCTGGGCAGTTTCCGACTTGATGTCACATGGCAGGCGGATCAGCTTTTCGGGTGCTGGTGCCGGTGCGACCTGGTCCGAATTGGCCTCGACTGGCGGACGGAACGGGGAAGCAAACGGGTCGAAGACGATGGCGTCGACCGGCTCGTCAACCGCGGCGCGGTGCACCGAGCGCTCCACCACGTTTTTCAGTTCACGCACATTGCCCGGCCACGCGTATTGGATCAGCGCCGCGCGGGCGGGCTCGGTGAAACCGGTAAACAGTTCCCGACCCAGTTCCCGACTGATGTCGACGGCGAAATGCTCGGCCAGTTGCATGATGTCACCCGTGCGTACGCGCAGCGGGGGCACGGTCAACACGTCGAAGGCGAGCCGGTCGAGCAGGTCGGCACGGAACTGCCCGGCCCGCACCGCGGCCGGGATGTCCCCGTTGGTGGCGCCGACGATGCGCACGTCCACCGTCAGCGTCTCGCTGCCGCCGACGCGCTCGAACTGGCCGTACTCGACCGCCCGCAGGATTTTTTCCTGCACGCGCATCGAGACGGTAGTCAGTTCGTCGAGGAACAGCGTGCCGCCATCGGCCTGCTCGAAACGGCCAACGTGACGGCGGCTGGCGCCCGTGAAAGCCCCCGCCTCATGGCCGAACAATTCGGTTTCAAGCAGCGCTTCAGTCAAGGTCGCGCAATTGAGCTTGACCAGCGGCGCTTGCCAACGCGGCGACAGGTAGTGCAAGCGTGCGGCAATCAGTTCCTTGCCGGTGCCGCGCTCGCCGATGACCAGCACCGGCTTGTTCACCACGGCGACGCGCGAGACATGCTCCAGCAGATCCAGAAACGCCGGCGACTCGCCCAGCATGGCGGTGGTCGATCCAGTATCCGATAAGAGCGTGTCGGGCATGAGGCAGCACACGGTGGGGCAGGAGAGGGTGCCATGTGATGAAGGCAGACTCGCTTTATTTTAGTTAAATTCACCACATATAAGCTATATCGCCCTTTCCGAAATCTACCGATCATCAGGCCAGCTGTATAAATCACATATTTATCAATTACCTGGAATACGCGCCAATGTGGCACGACAACTGCTACAGGGACTTCGTGGCCCTTCAATTCACGAGGTAAGCAGACATGGGTGTTTTTTCGCGGATGAGCGACATCATCAACTCCAACATCAACGCGATGCTGGACAAGGCCGAAGAGCCGGAAAAGGTGGTACGCCTGATCATTCAGGAAATGGAGGACACGCTGGTGGAAGTGCGCTCAGCCGCGGCGCGCGGCATCGCCGACCGCAAGGAACTGGAGCGACGCATGGCCCATGCCCGGCGCGAGACCGATGAATGGCAGCGCCGCGCCGAACTGGCCATCACCAAGGAGCGTGACGACCTGGCCAAGGCGGCCCTGGCCGAAAAGAAACACATGGACGACGCGCAGGGCTCGCTCAAGGAGCAGTGCACCGAAGTCGAGCTGGGCTTGGCCAAACTCAACGATGACATTGCCGCGCTGCAGGTCAAGCTGGCCGATGCCAAGCATCGCCAGAAGGCACTGGAAACCCGCCAGTACACGGCGGCCAACCGCCTGAAGGCACGTAGCCGGACCCACGACGAGCGCATCAACAATGCACTGGGCCGGTTCGAGCACTACGAACGCAAGCTCGAGCACATGGAAGGCAAGGTCGAGGCCTACGACCTGGGCAAGCAGCATGATCTCGCCCGCGAATTCGCGGACCTGGAAACCGACGACCACGTCGAGGCCGAGCTGGCTGCCCTGAAGGAGCGTATGGGCTCGGAGAAGCCTGCCGACAAGGAGTAACAAGTCATGGACTTCACCGCCATCTTCGCGATCTTCTGCATCTTCGTCGCCCCGCTGTGGCTGATCCTGCACTACACGGGCCAACGCCGGCGCAGACAAGGCCTGACGCACGAAGACGAAAAAATGCTGGCGGACTTGTGGCAACTGGCCAACCGGATGGAAGACCGCGTGAAGACGCTGGAAACCATCCTGGATACACAGATACCAACCTGGAGAAACAAGGCATGAACCGTTCACGGGATGAATATCAGCAACGCCGGCTTTATCGCGACTCGGAACGCGGTGTGATCCTTGGGGTATGTGCAGGCGTGGCTGAATGTTTCGCTTGGCCGGTGTGGCTGACACGGCTCGGGGCCCTGGCCCTGGCCTGGTGCTTCCCGGTGTCTGTCGTGGTCGGCTACATCATTGCCGCCCTGGTCATGCCGGAGCGTCCACTGCGCTATTGTGGCGACGGCGAAGAACGCAGCTTTTGGCAATCGCGCCGTCACCGGAGCTGAAGTCATGGGACGCGACGGAAACTGGCGCGCGCAGCGCTTTTACCGCGACCCGCGCCATGGCATGCTCATGGGCGTATGCGCAGGGATTGCCGACTATTTCGGCTGGAATCTCGCCCTCGTCCGCGTCCTCGCGGTCATCGCGCTGCTCTGGTTCAACGTCCTGACGCTGACCGCGTATCTCGTGCTTGGCTTCATGCTGCCGATCAAGCCGGACATGCTCTACGAATGGGATACCGACGAGGAATATTGGCGTAGTGTAAGGCGCTCGGCGGGCGGGACCTTCCGCGACGTGCGCCATCGCTTCCGTGAGCTGGACATGAAGTTGCAGCATATGGAGCGCTACGTCACCTCGAGCCGATACGACCTCGACCGCCAATTTCGCGATCTGGAAGACTAGGAATCAACGATGGAAAACGGTCAACTCTTCGTCCTGGGCATCATCATCATCGTCTTCGGCGCCCGCATCGTCCGCGACCACCTGCGCTTCAAACAAATGCAGCCGCGCGAAAACCCGCGATACGAGGCCCGCATCGACACCTTGGAACAACGCGTACGGACGCTCGAGAGCATCGTGACCGACAAGGGCTACGACTTGAAGCGGGAATTCGAAAAACTGTGAACTGGCGTGGTCAGAGCCCGTTCCGGAACGGGCTCTGACCACGCCTACTTACTGGGAGTCCGCGGACGCCGCGAGCGGCACGTGCGGCATGTCGAGGTTCGGACCGGCCTTGCGCTTGGCCTCTGCCACCATGGCTCGCACGTCGGCAAGCAGCTTTTGGCTGTCGTAGACCACACCCTTGCTGATGGTGTACTGCAGCGCGTGTACGCGCTCGGCCTTGCCGGTCTTCTCGTCCAGGCGCAGCGCACCCGTGCCATAGAGCATGTTGAAATCGGTCAGCGGGTTTTGCTTGAAGACCAGCAGATCGGCCTTCTTGCCCGGGCGTACCACGCCGTACTCCACCGGCTTGCCCCACGGCTTGCGCGGCATGAAGATGGTCTCGGCACCGTTCAAAGTCGCCGCGCGGATGATCTCCAGCGGCGTCAGCCCGGCCTCCTGCAGCAGCGCCAGCTCCTGGATATAGCCGAAGCCGTCCACCTGGTAGATGAAGGCGGTGTCCTCACCGACCGTGATGCGGCCGCCGGCGTCGTTGTAATCCTTGATGAAGGCCATCCACTTCTCGTAGAAGCGATGCCAGTCGGCCTCGTCGGCACTGGTCCAGTGGTAGAAATACGAGCCGTGGGATTTCGGGTTGGGCTCGAAGAACTGCCACAGCGACGGCAGCACGTACTCCGACATCCAGTCGGCATTGCGGGCGGCCATGGGGTTGCGGCTCGCCAGGTAGATGGTCATGGTCGGACTCAAGACCGTGTCGTGCGTCAGGAACAGCTTGATCAGGTCCTGCCACTGCTCGCTGCCGCGCGGGGCGCTTTCCCGCCAGAGCGGCGCCACCTTGCTGAAGCGGTCATATTCATTGTTGTAGTTGTAGTCCAGCGGGAAATCCTGGATGGAATGGTCGGTGAGCATGGACTCGAAGATGCCGTAGAAATGCGTCACCTCGTCCAGGCCAAGCTTGACCGCGTCGGTCGCGGTCATGCGGCCCACGTGGTTCTGGCTCAGGTGCGACTGGGTCCACATGTGCAGCTTGTCGGCCGTCTGCAGCACCGCGGCCTCGACGTCCGGATACATCGAGAACAGCTCGCCCATGCAGTTGATGCCGAGCTTGTTGATGTGCTCCACCCAGGCGCGGGCCTGGTCCGGAGTCTCGAACTGGCCCTTCTCGCCGTTACCCAGCCAGCCGGAGCAGACCACCAGCCGCGGCGCGACGATCTTGTTCTCCTCGCTCAGCTTGCTCTGGTTGAGATCCCACTCGAGGTCGGGGCCGAACGGCACACCCTTCACCGTGGTGATGCCGTGCCCCAGCCAGAGCTTGTAGACGTAGGACGCGTTGCCGTCAATCTTGGTGTCGCCCAGGTGGTCGTGCACGTCGATGAAGCCAGGCGTGACGTATTCGCCACGGGCATCAATCACGCGGTCGGCGTTTTCAGGCGGCTTCGTCAGGTTTGCCGGCGTGATGGAGACGATGTTGTTGCCTTCCACCAGGATGTTCATCGGCCCGAAGGGCGGGGAACCCGCGCCGTCGATCACCGTGGCGCCCCAGATGAGCAGCTTGTTGTACGGGCCGCCGCCGTCGTCTGCGCCGCGCGGCGTCGTCGTTTGCATCTTTTGCGCCCACGCCGGGGCAACCGAGAAAACCGCCGCCAGCGCGAGCGCCGCTGCCACGCGCCGGATCATCCGGAACATCGGATCGTCATGCATGCCGTACATTCGTGTCCTCCTGGGCCCTTGCCTCGTGAGGATCCGGCCGTATGCCAAGCCCCATGCGATCCCCGCGGCATGATGCCAACCTAACGGAAGGCCACGCATCCCACACGTGCCAGAAGATGGGGTGATCCGATATCTGCCGACAGCATCGCCCGCCAGCGGGCTCCCGCCGAAGATGGCAGGCAGCCCCGGGCGTTGCGTTCAATCGGCTCCTACTTTGGCGAGGCCTCCGTGGCCGTACCGGCGTAGAGGCCGTTGAACAGCAGCTTGAAACTACCGTGTGGCTGGGCGCGAAACGTGATCTCCGGGCCCACGGCGTAGACCATGCCCTGGCCGATGCGGCCGCTGACGATGGCGGCGTTGCCGGCGAGATAGGCCTGGCCGTTGGCCCAGCCGCTGACCAGGGTCTGGTCGCCATGGAACCAGCCGGACACGGTCGGGTCGAGCGTGCGGTTGGGCAGGGTGCGGAATACCGGGTCGTGGTCGAAGTCCACCACGACGCTGTCGCCCATGCCGTAGGCAATGGGGTCGCGGTTGTTCAGCGTGACCCGCAGCAGCGAGCCGGGGATGTAGAACTTGGTCTGCGGCAACGGCTGTGACTTGCCATCCGCGCCGACCTCGGTCAGCGCGCTGGTGATCGGCAGGCCCACGGCCTCGGCCAGGGAAGTACCCGCGCCGATGGTGTAGAGCGTGCCGCCTGCCTGGACGAACGCCTTGAGCGCGGGCACGGTTTTCTCGGCGCTCATTTCGCCCATGCGTGCGCGCCACTCCGCGGGTACGGTCGCGAGCTCGGCGGCCGTGGGCGTGGGACGGGGACGCCGACGGCGGCCACCATCACCAATGCCGCTGTCCACGAACAACAGCACGTCGAACTTGTCACGCAGCTTGCCGGCGTCGAGCTCGGGTGCGAACACCAGCTGGAACGGGAACTCGTACTGCTCCAGCAGCCAGCGCGTCCACCCGCTGGGCATGCTGCCGCCGTACTCGTCGTAAAGGCCGATGCGGATCGGCTTGAGCTTCAGCGCCGGGCCTGCGGGAGCGCTGGCCACGCCGTGTGCGGCCACGCCCAAGTCCTTGGCGGCGGCTGTGAGGATGGGCAACACCTGCGGACCGGCGGGAATATACAGCGTGCCGGTACCCAGATCCTTGCCACCAGCCGCCTGCGGCGCCTGCAGCCAGTAGACGGTCGCGCCCGCCTTGAGCAGGCGGTTGGTGACGATGAACGCGTTGTTGACCTCGTGGCTGATGACATAACCGGCTGGGTTGGCCGTGCCGGTCACGCCATAGGTGGGCATGGGCTGCAGCTCGCCGAACGGCAGCTTTTGGAACGGGCCAGAGAAGCTGTCGAGCTCGCGCACGAAGTCCACGCCCATCTGCATGGCCACGGTCCAGCCGGCGGTGTCGTAGGGCGGCACCGGCGGTCCGCCTGGATAGGCCAGGTCGTTGGGATAGTTCTGCGGCTCGAACATGTCGAGGATGAAGGGTCGCGCCGCCTGCGCTGACATCACCACGTAGCTGCCGGCCGGGTAACTCTTGCCACCCACGCTGAAGGCCTTGGTGGCACGCTGGATCTCGATGCCGTTCTTGACCAGCACGTTGATGAACTTGGTGGCCGTGGCGAAGTCGGGCTGGTCGCTGGGGATGATGTAGCCACGCGGATCGCGGTACGCCGGATCGTGCAGCACGGTGGCATAGAGCGATGGATCGGCGCCGCGCGGACGGAACGGATTTTCGTCCACGTCGGCCTTTTCGCCTTTGGCGGCCTTCAACTTGGCGTCAGCGGCTTCCAACGCGGCAATACGGTTGGGCGTGATGGTCCAGGAATCCTCGCTGCCGAGTTTGATCTGGTTGCGGCCCATCGAATAGATGTTGTACAGCATGGTTTCGCGGTTGCGCGAGGCGTAGTCGAGCACGGCGCGGTTGTTCTGCAGCTCGTAGGCGATGGACTGGCTGTAGTGCCAGGTCTGCGGCGCGATCGGCAACGGCCAGTCGCCGTTCGGCAGTTGCTTGGCCGGAATCAGCGGGATCTGGATCGGGTTCGGCTCGCCGATGATCTCCGTCAGCAGGCCGGTGATGTTGTGGAAGTAGGCCGTGGTGCGCACGCCGCCATCCCACCAGGTGGAGTAGTTCGCGCCGGTGCGCTGTACCGAGCCGCCCATGCCGCGCGCCACCAGGCGCATGTGCATGGCCGTGCCCACCGCCTCGATGTTGAGCGGCACCAGTGGGTCGAAGTTGTAGTTGAACGGATCGCGGAACGGCGGCATGAAGATGACCGTGCCCGCGGGGCCGGTCTGGTGGTGGTTGTAGAGGATCTGCGGGAACCACTCCTGGAACAGGACCCGGTTCATGTTGACCGTCTCCTGCATGTTGGACATGTAGGAGTCGCGGTTGTCGTCGTGGCCGACGTACTTGTTGTAGACCGTGGGTAGGCCTGGCGCCATGCTGCGCTTGTCGGGCGTGGCGATGCGGTTGTACCAGTTGGAAACTTTCTCCACGCCGTCGGGATTGACCGGCACGTACAGGCCGATGACATCGTGCAGCAGGCGCATGGTCTCCGGATCGTTCCTGCTGACCATCTCGTAGATGGTCTGCACCAGTTGCTGGAAGCCAACGGTCTCGCTTGAGTGCAGGCCGCCATCGATCCACACCACGGCCTTGCCCTCGGCCGCCAGCTTGTGCGCCGCGGCCTCATCCAGGTCTTTCGCCAGCGCCAGACGCGCGCTGATCTCGCGGTAATGGTCGAGCTGCTGCATGTTCTCGGGCGCGGAGATGATCACCATCCACTCGGTCTTGCCCATTTCCGTCTTGCCGATGTCGACCAGCTTCATGCGGTCGGTCTCGGTGGCCAGCTTCTGCCAGTAGGCGACCGCCTGGGTGTAGTTGACCATCTGGTAGTCATCGCCGATGTTGAAGCCGAAGAACGCCTTCGGCGTGGTGATGGCGGCGGTCGTATCTGGGGCGCGTGTTTGCGCCAACACGGGAGTCGTGGCCAGCAGCAATCCTGCGAGCAGCAGGCAGCAACGCGAGAGTATGCGATCGAACATGGATCAGTCCCCTAGGGCAAACAGACGCTTAAGACTAAACGAAAAGTAGCAAACCCGAACCAAAACCCGAACCAGAGTGCACTTTCTGCGGACCGAGGGATCGCTCGCCTTCCGCGAGTCCCATTGCAATAAATCGATACCGGGCTTGACAATTCTGTACCCGGAGACTATCTCCATACGCACGCGTACCTACGTACTGACTTGGCATTTTGCTTTTGTGCCAGGCCTGCCGGCCGCCAATGTACGCACAGCACGGATGGGCCATTCCGTGAACACGCTTACCTGTGGTGTCGTTGTCGGAGGATGCGCGGAGCCATTGGCCCGGCGCGCCTACGACGTACTCAAGGCTCGCGCGCCAAGGGGGCTCGACATTTCCTGGCAAGCAGGTGTCGGACAACGGGGCCATTGCGATCTCCTGATCTTGCCGGTGCAGGCCGATACGTTCGACCTGGCAAAGGCCGAGATTGCGCACCTGCGCAGGGTGGCGCCAGCGTGCAGCATCATCGTTCTGTGCACGGACTTGCCGGCCGAACAGACGCTCGAGCTGCTGCGTGCCGGCGCGTTCGATTTCGTCTCCGCGGCCTACATGGACGTGGAGCTCGATCCCCGCGTGCAACGGGCCGCCGGCCTGTTGGCCCACACGCAGATGGGCGACACGGCAGCCATCGAGATGGCGCGCGGCCACGACCTGATCGGTTCGAGCGCACCTTTCGTCAAGCAACTGGCCAAGCTGCCGGTGGTTGCCGGCAGCGACGCGAGCGTGCTGCTGTTGGGCGAAACCGGCACGGGCAAGGAAGTCTTTGCCCGGACCATCCATTACCTGTCACCACGTGCGTCGCGGCCGCTGGTTGCGGTCAACTGCGGGGCGATTCCCACAGAGTTGATGGAAAGCGAGCTGTTCGGGTGCGTGCGCGGCGCCTATACCTCGGCGCATGCCGCCCGCCACGGCCTGGTCCAGGAGGCCGAAGGCGGCACCTTGTTCCTGGACGAGATCGACTCCTTGCCGCTGGGCGCCCAGGCCAAGCTGTTGCGTTTCCTGCACGACAAGGAATACCGGCCGGTGGGAGCCAGCCACGCCTGCCATGCGGACGTGCGCGTGATTGCCGCAAGCAACCAGAATCTGGCGGCGCTGGTCGAGCGGGGCGGCTTCCGTCGCGACCTGTATTTCCGCCTCAACGTGCTGAACATCCTGCTGCCGGCCTTGCGCGAGCGGCGCGATGACGTCCCTGAGCTTGCCCGGCATTCCGCCCGCCTGTGCTGCCGTCGCCAACAGCGGGCGATGATCGAGCTGACCACCCCGGCCCTGCGCAAGCTGCTCGAGTACGACTGGCCCGGCAACGTGCGCGAGCTGCACAACGTCATCGAGTGCGCCGTGTTGTTCTGCCGAGGCTGCCTGATCGACGCCGATGACGTGCAACTGCCGGGTGAGCCGGTTGCGGAAGAGGGCGTGGAATCGTTCCGTGATGCCAAGGCGCGCATGGTCGAGTGCTTCGAGCGCAGCTACATCGAGCGCATGCTGGCGGTGAATGCCGGCAACGTCACCCGGGCCGCTTCGGCGGCGCACAAGAATCGGCGTGCCTTCTTTGCACTGATGCGCAAACACGACATCGCATCGGAGCAGTTCCGGCCAGCACTGACAAGGTCATGACGCCATGAGCAGCGTTGCATCCGCTTACGATGCAGGCCGCTGGAAGCCCTGCCAATGTGCCTGTTCGATCGTGTCATGGCTTTGATGACATACGCAGGCCGTGTTGGACGTACTGGCCAGAATCGCGGCAGCTTCGTGCTACGGCCAGGGGTTGCCCGCGCTTCGCGAAACAGTATCGTGCTTACGGAGGTGTTCTGAACTCTGTCAGGAAGGGTGCATATGCGGCAACGCTCGCACCTGCTTTCAAGTCGCGATAGTAGCTTCTCGCAATATCGCCTTGTTGCTCCGTATTAAAACTGGAAAGCCCTCTGCTGGCAGCTGCCGCAGCAACCAACGCAGGCTGGCCCCCGTAGTCGTACGAACTCATGCCAGCCCAGCACAGGAGCGCCCGCGTTGCGGTGGCGAAGATGCTCCTGCCGTGCTGGTATTGCCAGCAATGGGTGAGCTCATGGATCAGCCACAACACGTACCCTGAACTGGTTGACGCCCCCACAGGGAAATTTATCCCAGACGGAAGGGTTCTCGCGGTACCGCCCGCGCCCAACAGGGCATCCTCGGTTATGCGGATTGTCGAGTAGTCGAGGCCAGGACCGAACACGAGGTGCGCTTCGGTTCTCTCTTGTGAGGTAAGTGGCCGGTCTGACTGACTGATGACATCCCGGTTACGGGAGATTGTCTGGGTCCAGAGACCGTTCAGTTCGTAGAGTTCTTCGCCGGCGAACAGCTTTGCGTTGTGCCGGTCCATGAGGATCGCGGTCATCTCCGCTGCGCGTGAAAATCCAGCCGTCAGGAACGCGGCCAGGACGTCAGCAGACGTCGCCCCGCCGCTTGCCGGCAGCGCATAGTAGTCCCGGTCGCCGCTCGCCGGGCGAGGTGAACAGGATCTGTTCGATCATGTCGCGGACATGGCTGGGCGCATCGGTCGCCGCGGTATGGCCGCCCATGTCGAAATTGAAAGGGTAGGCGAGATTCATGGCGGCCTCACATCGCGCTGACCCGGGTCTGGACGAGTACCGGCAGCAGGGGCAATCCGCTCGGCGCGCAGGTTGCCATGCCCGACTGCACCACCAGCGGCTGGCCGAGCGAGGTCACTCGCTGCGTCCCCAGGATCCACATGGCGGTGATGCATGGCGGCATCGATGACGACGGCGCCGGGCAAGCGCTCACCGTCCACGGCACCGGCAAGTTGCACGCCGGCGCGCCCGACAGCAACACGCGTGGATTGCCCGCCGTCGGCATGGCCGGTGCGCCGTGCGCGCACAGCACCGTCGCGCCTTGCTGGATGAGCAGGCCAGCCATCAGATCACCTCCAGGGCGCCGGCGTTGATGCTGACCGACGGACCGACCATGGTGATGCTGGCGCCCTGGCCGTTGCTGATGGTGATGCCGGTGTCGGTGATGGAGATCATCGCGCCGGTCGCCGACTTCAGCAGGATGCCGCCGGTCGGGCCGGGCACGTCGCTGATCATCAGGGTGTTCTGCATGGTGGTCTGCACCACCACCTGCTGCAGCCCGGGTGGTCCAGCCAGGGCCAGCGCAGGGAGCTCCGCCGCGGAGCCCCAGTAGCAGCCTACCCAGACCGGGTAATCCGGATGGCCCTGCTCGAACTCGATCCACACGCCCGAGCCGATGGCCGGCACGACATACAGGCCAGACTGGATGCCGGCGAACGGCAGACAGGGCATGGCCCAGGTCGAGGGCAACACGTTGGATACGTCCGGCACCTGCACCATCAGGCGCCCCATCTGCATGGGATCGACGTTGTTCAACACGGTGCCGCGATACTTGCCGAAATACGTGGCCATGGGGTCTGCGCTTCAGTAGGGGAGGGACGGGACGAGCGGGGTGTTGGCGATGGGCGCATTGCGTTTGAGCACGAAGTCCTGCTTGTATTCCCTCGGTTTCAGGTGATGCGTGGCGCTGTCCACGAAATACATGCCGTCGAAGGCGAGGCCCGCGCCGCGGAGGCCGACCAGGCTGCGCGAGCGCAGGATTGAGCCGTAGCGCAGGACATCCAGCGTGCCCTTGGCGGTGACCACGTCCGCCGACTGCACGGCGCGCGCCATGCCCTGCATCAGCGCTTGGCCGATGGGCAGCTTGGCGGTGCTCTGGATGACCGCGACCGAGATCTGGTACGAGGTGGTCGGCCGGTAATTGGTCTGGAACGCCGTCCACAGCCGATAGATTTCCTCGGTGCTCAGCGTCTCCGGGGTGATGCGGATGTGCTCTATCTGGTTGGCCAGCATGCTGCCGTTGATCAGGATGCCCTCGGGCGTCACCGGGTTGTTCAGCAGGTCGTCGAGCGCGGCGGCGATGGTTTCGCGCGGCACCACGGGCGTGCCGTGCAACACCGTCATCGCCCAGGCCAGGAGGATTTCCGGGTCGAACTGGTTGTTGCCGTAGGCGGTGACCAGGTAGTGCAGGTCCAGCGCCAACGGCGGGTTGCCGACCGGCGCACCCTGCGCATTGCGCGAAGGCAGGCCCACGTTGCGCAGGGCAGGGTTGTAGCTGGCGTAATACATGAAGATGTTCAGGCGCGCCTGCTCGTCCGGCCCGACCGGGACCAGGTCGGGGGAGGTCGCGGTAATCCCGGGCAGGGTGCTCAGGATGGAAGTTGGACCACCGTTGGTGAGCGCATTGGTGAGCAGCGAGCGCAGCACCGCACTGACGCCGCCGACGGCGAGGTAATTGCTCATCAGCCGTCACCTTTGCCGCGCCGGAGGAAGGCGTCGAGGCTCAGGCCCGGCTTGAACGGCAGGCGGGGCGATGCGGCCGGAATGGGCGCGTTGCGGACTTCGATGCGGCCGATGGCAATGGTGATGCTCGGCGTTGCCTCGATGGGGGCAAGGGGTGCGTGTTGCAGTTTGGCCGCCGGCGGGGTGGGCGGCGTGGCTGGGCTGGAGGGAGTGCGCCCGGGCAGCATGCGCGGCGCGTACGCCGGCAGCGCGTCGTGCACTGCCGGCGGTGTCGCGTCGGTATGCCGCGTTTCATGGCTGGATGCTGTATTTGCGGCGGCCGTGGGTGGGCGTCGCTCGTGGCATGCCGTTGCCCGCCTGGCGCCCGCTGCCGCGCGAGGCGCGGGGTCCAGCGGATCGAACCGGTGGTGGCTGGCGGCCGCCCGGCCGAGGCTTGCCGCAGACTGCCGGCTAGGTGCGCGTCTGGATGCCGGCGAGGGCGTGGACCCGCGTGTCGGTGGATTGGCCTCGCTGTCGCTCTGGACCTCTGGCAGTTCATGGGACGCGCCGGCCGGCATGGCGAACGGCGTCCCGAGCAAAGGCTCGATGCGCAAGGCCGTGGGTTGCTGCGCGCCACGGGCGCGATCGACCAGGCGTTGCAGCGGGGTACTCATGTGCCCAGCAACTCCAGGTAGGCCTTGCGGCGCTGCGGGCTGAGCGCGGCAATGGCCGGCTCGCTCCAGCCGTAATACATGGCCAAGGTGTGGATGTCGGTCAGCAGGCGGCGCGCGGTGCATCAGGCCACCCTCGGGCTCAGACTGGGCTCGGTGGGCTCGGTGACCGCGGTGTCGCGCTCCCAGCCCTCGTTCTCGAGCTTGATGTGCTGGATGGCCACGGCATTGGCGTTGGCGTCGAGGTCGGGGAGGGCCTGGTATTCCGAGACCCAGGCGCGATAGATCTTGTAGCTGATCGCCAGCTGGCCGGCCTCGTTGTAGAAGTCGAGGATGATGTCCTTGCGGAAATCCGCCAGCGACACCTCGCTGCCCAGGGTGGCGCCGATCTGCCAGACCTTCGCCGCCCAAGCCTCGAATTCGGTGTCGTGGGTGACGCCGCGCTCCAGCGTCAAGGCCTCGAATTCGCTACGTCCAGGCGACTTGCGGCTGGTGCTGGGATCGCCGCCTTCGCGGTGCTTGACCACTTCGGTGGTGCGCTTGAGTGCCGACACCTTGCTGATGCCGGCGACGTAGCGGCCGTCCCATTTCAGTCGGAAGTTGAAGTTCTTGTAGGGATCGAAGCGCTGGGGATTGACGGTGAACTCGGCCATGGTTGATCTCCGCCCATCGCGGGCATGGGCATCGGGAAAGGGCGCTCAAGTTGCCTGCGCGGTGATCTGCTCGATCTGGATCACCACGAACTCGGCTGGCTTCAGCGGCGCGAAGCCGACCAGGATGTTGACGATGCCGTTGTCGATGTCGGTCTGCGTGGTCGTCTCGCTGTCGCACTTGACGAAGTACGCCTGGGTCGGCGTGCTGCCCTGGAACGCGCCCTTGAGGAACAGGTTCTGCATGAACGCGCCCACGTTCAGGCGGATCGAGGCCCACAGCGGCTCGTCGTTGGGTTCGAACACCACCCACTGCGTGCCGCGGTACAGGCTTTCCTCGATGAACAGCGCGGTGCGCCGTACCGGCACGTATTTCCACTGGTTGGTCATGGCGTCGGCGCCCACTAGGGTGCGTGCTCCCCACAGCACCGGCCCGTACACCGGGAAGGTACGGAAGCAATTGAGCCCCAGGGGATTGAGCACGCCGTTTTCCGGATCGCTGAGCTTGTAGCCCATGCTCTGCACGCCGTTCAGCACGGCGCTGGTGCCGGCCGGCGCCTTCCACACGCCACGGCTGCCGTCGGTGGTGGCATAGACGCCGGCCACCACGCCGCAGGGAGCGAAGGTGCGCAGCTGGTATTTGTTCAAGGGATCGGCCAGGCGCAACCTGGGGAAGAAGGCCGCCCCGTTGGGGTCGACCACGGCCAGCTGGCCGGATTTCCAATCCACCGCGCCAGCCACGCTGGTGACGTTCGGCGGCGAGTCGAGCAGCAGGAAGGCGCGCCGCTGGTCGCACAGCGCAATCGCGGCGCTGTAGATCGCGTTGGCATTGACGCTCGGGTCCAGGGCCGTGGGGTCGGCGGCGTTGGCGCGCGTGGCGTCGGGGATGCACAGCAGGTTGAACAGGTCGACCTTCAGCAGGGCGTAGATGCCCGAGAATGCGGCCTGGTCGCCGATGACGTCCGCCGTGGCCGGCAAGCCGCCGTCAGCACCCTTGGCCGATGTCGCCTGCTGCCCCCAGTTGGTGTTGCCGGTGCCGAGCGCGTAGTGCGCCGCGTTGGCGGTGCCGCCCAGGCCTAGCGTGGCCGCGCTCGCCGCCAGGGTCGTCGCTGCCGCCGGATCGCCGATCGAGATCACCGCATCGGGGTTGCCCGGCAACAAGGCGCTGAGGCGCAAGGCCTGGGTCGCGGGCGTCGCCGGCAAGGGCGTCACGCCGACCTGTACCGTCGCCCCCGGCAGGGCCACGGCCAGCGCGGAATTGATGGCCTGCTGGATCTGCGTGGCCAGGCCGCCGAGGGTCATGGGCAGCACGCTGTCCTTGGCGATGAGCTTCACCGTGAGGGGCAGGCCGGCAGGCATCGTCGCCGGCTGGGTCGTGCCCAGGACCAGGCCGTAGTCCTTGCTTGCCGTGTCTTTGGGCACGACCAGCGGCGAGGCGAGGGCAGCGGTGCCGGCATAGTTCTGGGTGAGCGTGAGGCCGGTGTCCGAGCCGATGGCCAGGATGCGATAAGGCGTGTTGGATGCGTCCGCGCCGAACGTGATCCACTGTCCGAACTTGAGTTCGCTGGTGAATGCGGTGCCGGTGCCGACGACCTCGGCGCTGCCGGCGACGATCGCCGCGTTGCCGGTCGCCGTCGTCGTGCCGCAGACCGCGGCGGCGATGGAATAAGGCGTCACCGCCGTGCCGGTCAGCCCGGTCTGCGTGATGTTGGCCAGGGCGGAAAGCGCGGTCAGGTCGGCGGCCTTTGGCGTTGCCATGCCGACCAGCTGCGAGCCGTTGTCCGGGTCGTTGAGCACCGTCTGCACCCAGTTGCTCTTGGTGTTGTCGTAGGTGACCGCGGGAAAATATTCGGTCGTCCCCCCGGCGAGATCGGTGACGGTCAGGTTGAAGGTCTTCGGATCGCCCGTGGCGCCGCCCGGGTTCAGGTCGACGTAGTCGATATCGAGCAGCAGGGTGCCGTTCGCCGCCGTCCCGCTGCTCAGGGCATTGAACGTCAGGTTCTGGAAAACCACGTTGGCTGCGCTGGCGCCCGCCGAGGCGCCGGGCGTGCGCACGACAAAAGCCTGGCCCCCGCCGTTCTGGAAGAACTGCTGCACCGCGTAGCCCAGTTCGCTGTTGGCGGCCAGGCCGCCGTAGAGGCGTTCGAAGTCACCGAAACTGAAAATCTCCTGTGCCCGGTTGTCGATGCCGCTCTTGGTGTAGCCGACGAACGCGGCGATGGAGGTCGGCACGCCGGTGATCGGGTGCGAGGAACTCTGCAGCTCCTCTATGTACACGCCGGGATAGGTGGGGGACGTCGCCATGATGGTTACCTTGCTGACGTTGGGGACGGGATGGGCGGGGTCGTGCTTGGTGGAATCTCGCGCCCGAAGGTGATTGGGCTGGAATGCGCTAGTGTTCCCTGCCAGGCGCAACCGATGCGGCAATGAAGCAGTCGAGCTCGGCGTCGCCCCGTGCATCCAGCGCGGCCCGCCGGTAGCGGACATGGCCGTCGAGCGCGCCCACGGCTTCGATCAGTCCGGCCGCCTGCAGGGACGCGAGTGCGCGCTGCACCCGGTTGCCTGCGGTCGGCGGAAGGCCGAGCCACCACTGGGTGATGCCTTCCCTGGTATCGCCGGCCCTCGGGTTGGCACGGACATACGCAGCCAGGCGTCGGGCCAGCTCCGCCTCGGATTCCGCTTCGCGCGCAGCAGGCTCGGCGCCGTTCATACCAGGAAGAGGCAACATCGATGCCAGTCGGTCCATGCGTGTGGAAGCCCGCGTTCCGGGGCATCCGCACGGGGTCCGGAGGCGCGGCAGGAGCTCTTTGTCCTGCCGCCCAGCAGCCTGACGGGGGAGGCCACCGTGGCTACATGTACCTCCACGTACCCGGACATTTCTATCCCACTGGTTTTGCAATTTGTCCTGGCCTTGATACCCCGGCGAATGCCTGGCACCGGTGTCCCGGCGTCGACACCCGAGCAGACCGCCGCTCCCGCCGGCCCTACCGGCCAATCCCGGACAATGCATTCTTGGCACCGATTGAGCGCCCGGCCATTTGCCCCTATCTATGTTCCAATGAACCGCTCTCCGTCGCTGGCACGCCGATGGCCGTGAATCCCAGCCCGCTCGACGCTTTCCATCCGGCCGTGGCCGGCTGGTTCCGGCAGCGCTTCGCCGCGCCTACCGCGGCGCAAGCGGCAGCGTGGCCGGCCATCCGCTCCGGCCAGCACACCTTGGTGGCGGCGCCCACCGGCTCAGGCAAGACGCTCACCGCGTTCCTCGCCGCCATCGACGCGCTGGTGCGCGAAGGCGTGGCCCACGGCGGGGCGCTGCCGGAGACCACCAGCGTGGTCTACGTCTCGCCGCTGAAGGCGCTGTCCAACGACATCCACGTCAACCTGGAGGAGCCGCTGGAAGGCATCCGCGCGGAACTGGAACGGCGCGGCCTGCCCGACGTGGCCATCCGCACCGCCGTGCGCACCGGCGATACCCCGCAGGGCGAGCGCAGCGCGCTGCGCAAACAGCCGCCCCACATCCTGGTGACCACGCCGGAGTCGTTGTACGTGCTGCTGGGTTCGGCCTCGGGCCGCGAAATGTTGGGCGGCACGCACACGGTCATCGTCGACGAGATCCATGCGATTGCCGGCAGCAAGCGCGGCTCGCACCTGGCGCTGTCGCTGGAGCGGCTGGAGTCGCTGTGCCGACGGCGCCTGCTGCGGATCGGGCTGTCGGCGACGCAGAAGCCCATCGAGACGGTCGCCGATTTCCTGGTCGGCGCTACTCGCCGTCATTCCCGCTTTCGCGGGAATGACGGTCTTGGACTGGCGGCTTTTTCGAGGGGAGTCGAGGGAAAGACTACGGGAGCAAGAACCGACGTCACCACCGTCGACGTGGGCCACGCGCGCCCGCGCGACCTCGCCATCGAGGTGCCGCCGGTGCCGCTGGAAGCGGTGATGTCGAACGACAGTTGGGAGCTGGTCTACGACCGGCTGGCCCAACTGGTGCGCGAGCACCGCACGACCCTGATCTTCGTCAACACGCGGCGCATGGCCGAGCGCGCGGCGCGCCACTTGTCCGAACGCCTGGGCAAGGACGTGGTGGCGGCGCATCACGGCAGCCTGGCCAAGGAATTGCGCCTGGACGCCGAGCAGCGGCTGAAGCATGGCGAGCTCAAGGTGCTGGTCGCGACCGCCTCGCTGGAGCTCGGCATCGACATCGGCGAGGTCGACCTGGTCTGCCAGCTTGGTTCGCCGCGCTCGATCGCCGCCTTTCTGCAGCGGGCGGGTCGCTCCGGCCACCACGTCGACGGCACGCCGAAGGCTAGAGTGTTTCCGGCCACGCGCGATGACCTGCTGGAATGCGCGGCGTTGCTCGACTGCGTGGGCCGCGGCGAACTGGACGCCCTGGCTGTGCCGCCGCAGCCGCTGGACGTGTTGGCCCAGCAGATCGTGGCCGAGGTTGCCTGCGGGGCATGGGACGAGGATGCGCTATACGCGCTGGTGTGCGGCGCGTGGCCGTATCGCGACTTGTCGCGCGGCGAGTTCGACGCGGTCGTACACATGCTCGCCGAAGGCTTCACCACCCGCCAGGGGCCGCGCGCCGCCTACCTCCATCGCGATGCGGTGAACCGCCAGTTGCGCCCGCGGCGCAGCGCCCGACTCACGGCACTGACCTCCGGCGGCACCATTCCCGACACCGCCGACTACAAGGTGGTGCTGGAGCCGCAGGCGATCATCGTCGGCACGGTCAACGAAGACTTCGCGGTCGAGAGCATGGCCGGCGACATCTTCCAGCTCGGCAACGCCAGCTACCGCATCCAGCGCGTGGAGCGCGACCGCCTGCGCGTGGAGGATGCGCGCGGCGCGCCGCCCAGCATCCCGTTCTGGCTGGGCGAGGCGCCGGGTCGCAGCGACGAGCTGTCGTTCGGCGTGTCGCGCCTGCGCGACACCATTTCCGCCCTCCTCGACCCCCTGCCGGAGGGAGAGGGGAGAAATGCGCGGGCGATGAAATGGCTGCGCGGAGAACTCGGCCTCGACGAAGCTGCCGCGCGACAGCTCGTCGACTACCTGGCGCGCGCCAAGGCCGTGCTCGGCGTGCTGCCGAGCCAGCACACCCTGGTGCTGGAGCGGTTCTTCGACGAGTCCGGCGGCACCCAGCTGGTGCTCCACGTGCCCTGGGGCAGCCGCATCAACCGCGCCTGGGGGCTCGCGCTGCGCAAGCGCTTCTGCCGCCAGTTCAATTTCGAGCTGCAGGCGGCGGCCACCGAGGACGCGATCGTGTTGTCGCTGTCGACCAGCCACAGCTTTCCGCTCGAGGAAGTCGCCCACTACCTGCACTCCAACACCGCCGAGCGCGTGCTGGTGCAGGCCCTGCTCGACGCGCCCCTGTTTCCCGCGCGCTGGCGCTGGAATGCCGTCACCGCGCTGGCGCTGCCGCGCTTCACCGGCGGCAAGAAAACGCCGCCGCCGTTGCAGCGCATGAAGAGCGAGGACCTGCTCGCCGCGGTGTTCCCCGACCAGGTCGCCTGCCTGGAGAACATCGTGGGCGAACGCGAGGTGCCGGATCATCCGCTGGTCAAGCAGACCATGCACGACTGCCTGCACGAGGCGATGGACGTGGACGGCCTGCTGGCGATCCTGCGCAGGCTGGAAGCCGGTGGGATCGACGTCGTCGCGCGCGACCTCCCCGCGCCCAGTCCGCTCGCCGCCGAGGTACTGAACGCGGCGCCGTACGCCTTCCTCGACGACGCGCCACTGGAAGAGCGCCGCACCCAGGCCGTACAAAGCCGCCAATGGAACGGCGCCGACAGTGCCGACGAACTCGGCCGCCTCGACCCTGAGGCCATCGCCGCCGTGCGCGACGAAGCCTGGCCGCGGGTGCGCGACGCCGACGAAATGCACGAGGCGCTGACCCTGCTGGGTTTCGTCACCACCGACGAAGTGGCTGCCAACAGCGGCTGGAACGAGCGCCTGCAAAAGCTGGCGAAAGCCCATCGCGCAACGCGCTTGCTCTCCCACGTTCGGCCCGTGGGCGGGAGCGCGCTGGTGACGCAACTGCTCCCTCTCCCCTGGCCGCAGGCCGGGGGAGAGGGTGGGGGTGAGGGGGAGGCTTTTGGCTCGGGCTTGGATGCACGGCAGGAGCGCCCCCTCACCCAACCCTCTCCTCCCGCAGAGCCAGGGGAGAGGGCTCAAGCCGGCCACACCGAAGTTTCTCTGCCTCATGTGTGGGCGGCGGCAGAGACGTTGCCGCTGTGGCAGATGCTGTTCCCCGCGATTCTGATGCATCCACCGATCACCGCGCCTGCGGAATACGCCGCACAGGCCTGGACGCGCGAGGATGCGCTGCTAGAACTGGTGCGCCGCCGCCTCGGTGGGCTCGGCCCGGTTGCCGCGGATGCACTGGCGCGATCCATCGGCGTCGACACGGGTGAGGTGGAGCAGGCGCTGCTGCGGTTGCAATCCGAAGGCTACGTGATGCAAGGCCGCTTCAGTCCGGGCGCCGGCGACGCCGAATGGTGCGAACGGCATCTGCTGGCGCGTATCCATCGCTACACCATCGGCCGGCTGCGTCGCGAGATCGAACCAGTCAGCCGGCGCGCGCTGATGCGCTTCCTGTTCGACTGGCAACACGTGTCGGCGGCCACCCGGTTGAACGGGCCGGACGCGCTGGTGGCCACGCTGGCGCAGCTGGAAGGCTACGAGGCGGCAGCCGGTGCCTGGGAAAGCGAGCTGCTGCCGGCACGCATCGACGGCTACGCAATCCATTGGCTGGACGAGCTCTGCCGCGCCGGGCGCATCGGCTGGAGCCGGCTGCGCACCGGCAGTGGCGGTGGCGGCGGTCCAGTGCGCAGCACGCCGATCGTCCTGTTGCCGCGACGCGAAATTGGCGTCTGGGCGGCCATTGCGGGCGGCGAACCGCAGGAAATCCTGCTGTCCTCGCGAACCCAGGCCGTGGCCGACGCCTTGCGCGAACAGGGCGCGCTGTTCTTCGACGAGCTGATGTCCGCCACCCGCTTGCTGCGCACCGAACTGGAAGACGCCTTGGGCGAGCTGGTTGCCGCCGGCCGGATCAGCGCGGACAGCTTTGCCGGCTTGCGCGCCTTGCTGCTGCCGGCGGCGAAACGCGACGGCGGCAGGCACCGGCGCGTGCGTCGTCACCAGTTCACCGGCATCGAGGACGCGGGCCGCTGGGCCCTGGTGCGCGGCATCGTGGCAACCGACGCCAAACCAGGACCCGAGGCGATCGAACACATCGCCCGCGCCCTGCTGCGCCGCTATGGCGTGGTGTTCTGGAAACTGCTGGAGCGCGAGGCCTCGTGGCTGCCGCCCTGGCGCGACCTGCTGCGCATCTACCATCGGCTGGAGGCGCGTGGGGAGATTCGCGGCGGCCGCTTCGTAGAAGGTCTGGTCGGTGAGCAATTTGCGCTGCCGGAAGCCATCGCGCCGCTGCGCGCTGCACGCTCGCGTGCGGACGACGGCGAGCTGGTCTGCATCAGTGGCAGCGACCCGCTGAACCTGGTCGGCACCGTGCTGGCCGGCGACAAGGTGCCGGCACTGGCCGGCTCACGGCTGCTGTATCGCGACGGCGTGCCGATTGCCGCCCTGGTCGGCGGCAAGACCGAACCGCTGGTCGAGTTGCCGGCAGGGGAATGGCAGCACGCAAGGCAGGCGCTGCTGCGTCACGCTCCGGGTACGCGGGAGCGGGCCACCATGCCGGAGGGGCTGGACGGCTAGACGGGTTGCAGTTGTGGGCGAGGGCGACGTCGTGGATGATGACCCGCCGGATCCCCGCAGCCACCAACGCCGGGGAGGCGTACGGCATTGGCGCCTTCCGTGCGATGCATTACGGGGATTTCCATGACGAACTTGTTCCGTATCTTTCTGCTGCCGGCCATCCTGGGGCTTGCGTTCCTGGCCGCGACCGCTACGGCGTTCGGCGCGCCGGTGTCCGCGGCCTCGGGCGAACAACGGCAATTGGACCAGCTGTACGCGGATTATTGGCGGGACTGGTCGGCGCTGCAGGAGCGGTTCGGCGATTCATTGGAAGATTCCTGGGATCGCGACATGGCCGCGATGCTGGTGCGCTACCAGTCCGCGCTGCTGAAATTCGACTCGGCGCCGCTGTCCGAGCAGGACCGCATCAGCTACGAGATGCTGCGCTACGAGCTGGCGCAGAAGCTGTCCTACTACGGCACGGACGTCTACGCCACCGCGCGCATGCTGCCGATCAACCAGTTCACCGGGCGGCACATGAGTTTCGCGCTCGACCAGTCGGGGGCGGGCACCTACAACTTCAAGACGGTCGCGGACTACGAGCATGCGCTGCAGCTCGCGGACGACTACGCGCGCTGGACGGATGACGCCATCGCGCGCATGCGCGAAGGCGTGGCCAAGGGCGTGGTGCTGCCGCGCATCGTGGTCGAGCGCGTCCTGCCCCAGCTGCAGCAGTACTTCGACCTGGCGCCCGAGAAGACCGTGTTCTGGCAACCGATCGTCAAGTTCCCAGCCAGCATCCCGGCCACGGAGCGGCAGCGCCTGGGCAAAGCTTATGCGGCAAAAATCGCCGACGTGATCGAACCGGCCTACCGCAAGCTCTACACGTACATGCACGACGACTATCTCCCGCACGCCAGCGCGAAACCGGGGCTGGGCGAGTTGCCTGGCGGCGCGGCGCTCTATGCGTACGACATCCGGGTTCACACCACGACGGCGATGACGCCCGCGCAAATCCACGCGCTCGGCCTGGCGGAAGTCCGCAAGATCACGGACGAGATGGGAGGCGTCTTGAAGACCGTGGGTTTCCACGGCACACTGGCGGAGTTTCTCGCGCATGTCCGCACGGACAAGGCGCTGCATTTCCAGGATCCCAAGGACGTGGTGCCGGCCTACCAGGCGGCACTGGCGCGCATCCTGCCGACCCTGCCGCGGCTCTTCTCCACGATGCCGAAGGCGAAACTGGAAATCCGGCCAATACCGGAGGCCTCCGCCAAGGTCTACCGCGGCAACGGCGACTACCAGGCGCCGGCCGCGGACGGCTCGCGGCCCGGCATCCTGTGGATCAACTCGTATGCTCCCGGCATCACGGACAAGTTCATCGTCATGCCGACGACGCTGCATGAGACTTACCCGGGCCACCACCTGCAGACCTCGCTGGCCCAGGAGATCCCGGGCCTGCCGGCATTCCGCCGGCTCGGCTTTTTCAACGCCTATGGCGAGGGTTGGGCGCTGTATTGCGAAACGCTGGGTCAGGAGCTCGGGCTGTACGACGACCCCTGGCAGTATTACGGCTACCTGCAGGACATGATCCTGCGCGCCAACCGCCTGGTGATCGACACCGGCATCCACGCCATGGGCTGGACGACGGAGCAGGGCATCGACTGGATGATGGCGCATTCGTCGATGACCCACGAGCAGGCCGCGGTCGAGGTCGAGCGCTACGTGGCCTATCCCGCGCAAGCCCTGTCCTACAAGGTCGGCCAGCTCGACATCGAGGCGCTGCGGGCCAAGGCAACGAAGGCGCTCGGGCCGCGCTTCGACATCCGCAGGTTCCACGACCAGATCCTGCTGAGCGGCAGCCTGCCGCTGGCCATCCTCGACCAGAAGGTCAACCGCTGGCTCGCGCGCAGCGCCCGATAAAACCCGAACCAGAGTGCACTTTCCGCGGAAAGTGCACTCTGGTTCGGGTTTTCGCTAGCGTAGTGGCTCGGCGGCAATGGCGCCGACACAGGCGATTGGTTGCCCGCTCTTGCCGAGGGCCTGGGTGTAGCTCGATGCGTGGCGGTTGATGACGATGTTGCCGGCACAGCTCTGGTCTGGCCCCAGGCGATAGCTCGCCTTGACCCGCTCGGCCTCCCGGCGGCGCTCTTCCTCACGCCTGGCCAGCTCGACCTGGTACTGGGCAGCCCGCTTGGCCACCACCCGATGGGTGTCGGCCGTTTCTTCGCGCTGTCGGCGCAAGGTCGCCGCGAGTTCGGCGCTGCGCTGTCGTGCCTCCGCCGCGGCTTGTTGCGCTTGCAAGGCTGCAGTGTGCGTGGCCGCGGCCACCATCGCGTCGGCCTGGCGTGCCGCCCGGTACTGTGACAAGCCGCGCCACGCCAACATCGCGGCCAGCAAGCCCACTCCCACTCCCACGATTTTCCAGGTCGATGACATGGCCATGGCATTGATCTTCGGCACCAAGGTGGAGCCCCAAGGCCCGGAGTGTAGCGCTCAAAACCCGAACTAGAGTGCACTTTCCCGACCGGTTTCGGCTGGACTTGCCGACAACAAGCCGGGCGCAGATGGCGCAGCCTTGGGTTTCGTCCAAGGAGACACCCATGCCACACCGCCCCCGGCTCGACCCGCCAGGCATTCCTCGACACATCGTGCAGCGCGGCAACGACAGGCAGCCGTGTTTCTTCCAGGAGGCGGATTACCTGTGCTACCTGCAGGAGTTGAGGGAGCTTGCCGTGCGCCAGCACTGCGTCGTGCATGCCTACGTGCTCATGACCAACCACGTGCATCTGCTGCTGACGCCTGCCGAGGCCGGGCAGGTGGCGGCACTCATGCAGGCACTCGGGCGCAGGTACGTGCGCTATGTCAACGATCGCTACCATCGCACCGGGACCCTCTGGGAGGGGCGCTACAAATCATGCCCCGTGGATCGGGACAGCTATCTCCTGTGCTGCTACCGCTACATCGAGCTGAACCCGGTGCGGGCCCATATGGTCGAGCGTCCCGGCGATTATCGTTGGTCGAGCCATGGCGCAAATGCTTACGGCAGGCCGGACCCGCTGGTTGCGCCGCACTTGGGCTTTCTCGCGCTGGGCCATGATGCGGAGTCCCGGCAGAACGCCTATCGCGAGCTGCTCGGGCAAGCCATCCCGGATGACGACCTGACGGCTATGCGTGTGCATCTGCAACGCCAGCATGCCCTGGGCACGGGTCGCTTCCGCGCTGCCATCGAAGCGCAGTTGGGGCGCCCCGCCGGCCCCGTGAAGATCGGCCGCCCCAGGAAACACGCAGAAAGTGCACCCTGACCCGCCTTTTCGATCCAGATTATGCTGGACGGACTTCCGTCGACCATGAGGTAGCACCGTGGCCCGCATCGCCATCACCCGTGCCGTGAGCCGTGCCCTGGAACGGTGTGAGCTCACCCACCTCGAGCGCCTGGCGATCGACCTCGACCTCGCGCGTACGCAGCATGCCGCCTACGAACAGGCGCTGCGCGACACCGGTTGCGACATCCACGCCTTGCCGGAGGAGCCTGACTTCCCTGATTCGGTGTTCGTCGAAGACATCGTAATCGTGCTCGACGAAGTCGCGGTGCTGACGCGGCCGGGCGCCGAGTCGCGGCGTGGCGAGGTCGAGCCGATGGCCGTGGCGCTGGCGCCGTTCCGCAAGCTGCTGCGCATCGTCGCCCCAGCGACGCTGGACGGCGGCGACGTGTTGCGCCTGGGGCGCACTCTGCACGTCGGCGCGTCGACGCGGAGCAATGCCGATGCGGTAGCGCAATTGACGCAATTGCTCGCGCCGTACGGCTACCGGGTACAGGCCGTGCCGCTGCATGGCTGCCTGCATCTGAAGAGCGCCGTCACGCAGGTGGCGCCCGACGCGCTGCTGCTCAATCCCGACTGGGTCGATGCGAGCCACTTCCCTGGCTATCGCGCGATCGCCGTGGATCCCGGCGAACCGTTTGCCGCGAACGCGGTGTGGACCGGCGACCGGCTGCTGTATTCGGCGTCGTTCCCGCATACTGCCACGCGCCTGTGGCAGGCTGGCATCGACGTGCGCACGGTGGACATGACGGAAACCGAAAAGGCCGAAGGCGGCGTGACCTGCTGCAGCGTACTGCTCGATACCTGAGAAAACCCGAACCAGAGTGCACTTTCTCCGAAAATCAAGGAAAGTGCACTCCGGTTCGGGTTTTCGCGGGCAACGAACCCACCAGGATGCAGCATGTCCGCGACGCGGCTCGGCGCACGATCATCGAGCACTGTGATTGGGAGAGTATCTGTTTGCCCAGGCACGACGTATTGATCAAAAGGATCCAGGACACCGATGCTCCAGCCGACTGAAAATTCGAACCAGAGTGCACTTTCTCAAGAAACCAGGGAAAGTGCACTCTGGTTCGGGCTTTCTTCGCGCATCCTGCTCGTATGCGTGGCGGTGGTTGGCGTGATGCTGCCGTCGTACGTCCTTGCCGCCGGGACCCGCTTTACCCACGACGGCAGCCGCTACAGCTTCGGCAATCAGGCGGTCACGGCCAGCTGGGTGGTCACTGATCAGCACCTGTCCGGCCTGTCGATCCACGACGGTATCAACCAGCGCGACATCGTGGTGCCGGTGCCGTTCGAGCTGGTGACCGATGGCATGACGTTTGGCAGCGGCAACATGCAGTTGCTGGCGCCACCGCAGCTGGTGCCGGAGCAAGCCGAGCCTGGCGCGTCGCGCCTGGCAGCGCGCTTGCCGGGCAGCGGTGTTCACGCCAGCTTCGGTGATGCCACTGGGCGCTTTCGCGTGGACTGGCGGCTGGTGCAGCGTGCGGACTCGCAGTACCTGCGCGAAATCGTCACGGTCACGGCACTCGTGCGCGACGAGGCGATCAAGCAGATTGCCTTGCTCGGCGTCGATGCCGACGGCGCAAACGTCGACGGCACGGTGGACGGCTCGCCAGTGGTCTGGCACAGCGACTGGGTCGGCTTCGAATACCCCATGTCGCATGCCGAGGTGCGTGGCGGCCGGGTGCGCATGTGGGTGGACCGCGAGCTGCCGCTGCGCAAGGGCAAGTCGGTGACCTACTCGGCGGTGATAGGCACGGCGGCGGCAGGCCAGTTGCGCCGCGATTTCGCCATGTACATCGAGCGCGAGCGCGCGCATCCCTACCGGCCCTTCCTGCACTACAACACCTATTACGACCTCGAGAATTACACTGCGGCACAGGTGCTTGACCGCATCAAGGCGTTCGGCCGCGAGCTGGTGGAGAAGCGCCACGTCAAGCTGGACTCGATCCTGCTCGACGGCGGCTGGGACGATGGCGGGCCGGACTGGAACTTCAGCGCGGGTTTCCCGCATGGGCTTGCACCCTTGTGCAAGGTTGCCCGGCAATACGGCATCACGCCCGGCATCTGGATGTCACCGTGGGGCGGCTACGGCAAGAGCAAGCTGGCGCGCATCGCCAAGGCACGCCAGGAGGGTTATGAGGTCGTGGATGGCGGACTGGCGCTGTCCGGGCCCAAGTACTGGAAGCGCTTTCACCAGGTGGCGATGACGCTCTTGGCCAGTGGCTGCATCAACCAGTTCAAGTTCGACGGCACCGGCAACGTCAACAGCGTGGTGCCGGGCAGCCAGTTCGACAGCGATTTCGCGGCGATGATCCAGCTCATCGACGATATCCGCGCCGCCAAGCCGGACGTCTTCATCAACCTCTCCACCGGCACCTGGGCTTCGCCGTTCTGGCTGCGCTGGACCGACACGGTCTGGCGCGGCAGCGTCTTCGACCACAACTTTGCCGGAGTCGGCACGCCGCGCGAGCGCTGGATCACCTTCCGCGACCAGATGACCTACCAGAACATCGTCGTCCCAGGGCCGCTGTTTCCGATCAACTCGCTGATGCTGCACGGGATCATCTATGCGCAGCACGCGGTTTCCGGTGCACGCCTGCCGGACTTCCCCGGCCTGCGCACCGATCCCGGCCACGACTTCGCCAACGAAGTGCACAGCTTCTTCGGCAGCGGCACGCAGTTGCAGGAGCTGTACATCACGCCGTCCTTGCTGTCGGACGCGGACTGGGACACGCTCGCTGCCACCGCACGCTGGTCACGCGCGAATGCGGATGTGCTGGAAGACGTGCACTGGATCGGCGGTGGCCCCGGGCGTCTGGACGTCTACGGCTGGGCGGCGTGGACGCCAGCCAAGGCCATCATCACCGTGCGCAACCCCAGCGACAAGCCGCAGCTTGCACTTGTCGACCTGCAGCGCCAGCTGAAGTTGCCGGCCGGCGCGGCGAGGGTGTTCACCGTGCGCGACGTCTGGCGCAGCGGCGGCACCGCCGTGCCCGGCGAGCTCGATGCCGACCACGCCGGCACGATCGAGCTGGCGCCATTCGAGGTGCTGACCCTGGAATTGACCCCGCACCCGGCACGTTGAAGCACCATGGTTCAGCCGTTGCCGATGATGCCGAATTCGGCAGGGAACCTGGCCCAGAAGAGCGGGGCACCATCCTCCTGCGCGATGCGCAGCATGGTCGCAGCCTCGGCGTCATCCAGGATGAACTCGACCAGCACGGTGTTGTCGCCGGCTAGCTCGAAGAACATCTGCTCATGCATCACCCCGTGGCGGCCATAGCCGGCCATGGCCTTGAACGCGGAACCGCCGGGGATACCGTGCTGCTTGGCCTGCTCGAACAACCACTCATACAGGAGCATGCCGCGATGCTTCTGGTTCTCGTGCATGTAGAAGCGCAGCGAACAAGCGTTCATAGGGGCAGCCGCAGTGAACCCACAACCACAGCCCGTAGCGTACTCCGTCCGCATCGCCTGGCTGAGTTGGGCACGGGTGGCCGGTGTACGCGCCGACAAAGCTCGCGGGCACGTTGTCAGCCGCGGCGGTTCGCTACATGTGGGCATGCATCACGCCGGCGGATGGCGCAGCGGCCGGAAGAACGCGCGGATCTCCTCCACCAGCAACTCGGGTTGTTCCAGTGCCGCAAAATGGCCACCTCGCGGCATCGGCATCCAGCGCCGCACGTCGAAGACGCGTTCCATCCAGCTGCGGGGCGGCATCGGCAATTCGCGCGGAAACACGGCGACGCCAAGCGGTGGCTTGATGCGTTCACCTGGCGGAAAAAGCAGCGGGCAAAGACGATTCTCCTTGTATAACCGCAGCGACGCGTCGAGCGTGTTGCCAAACCAGTACAGGCAGATATCCGTCAGCAGCGTGTCCATGGGAATGGCCTGCTCGAGGTCACCGTCGTGGTCGCTCCAGGCCCAGGCCTTTTCCGCAATCCATGCGGCGAGACCCGCCGGGGAATCGGTCAGGGCATATGCCAGGGTTTGTGGCTTGGTCGCCTGCAGAGCCGCATACGCACCTTCTTCCAGATCCCACGCCGCAGATTGGTCCAGGAAGGCCTGCTCGGCATGGGTGAGCGGTGGCAGCGACGTACCGAGTGGTGGCTGGTAGCTGGAGGAAACATAATTCAGATGTAGCCCAACGAGACGCTCGGGCAGGAGCCGCGCCAGCCAGGTGGAAACGCCGGCGCCGATGTCACCGCCCTGTGCCGCGAAGCGGGCGTAGCCGAGAGCGCTCATTAGCCCACCCCAGAGCTCGGCAATGTGCTTCGAGTTCATGCCCGGGTGTTCGGGCGCAGGGGAGAATCCGTAGCCCGGCAGCGATGGCACCACGACGTGGAACGCATCGGCCGGATCGCCACCGTGGGCAGCGGGATCGCTCAGGAGCGGCAGCACGCGTTCCATCTCCGCGAAGGAACCGGGCCATCCGTGCGTCAGCACCAGCGGCATTGGCGCAGGCCCCCGCCCGGGCTGGTGCACGAAATGCACCTTGCTTCCCGCCACCGTGGCCATGTAATGCGGCAGGCGGTTCAGGCGCTGCTCTTGGGCCCGCCAGTCGAATCCGGAACACCAATGATCCATGAGGCGCTGGATGAAGGCGAGGCTTGCGCCGTCCTCCCAGCTACCGCTGTCGAGACCGGTCGGCCAACGCGTGGCGCGCAGCCGTCGCTGCAAATCCTCCAGCGCGTCATCGCCGATCCTGATCGTGAATTCTTGCATCGTCATGAGTGGCCCTGGTTGCTGTTGCGTTGGCGTGGGCTCGCGTCCCGTGCGGGTGCCGGCCCTCGGCGTCGGGACGAAGCCGCAAGTGGTGTCACGCCGGTCGGGTCCATCGCGGCCGCGTTCAAGTGGTTGTCGCCGTTGGCAACCAGAGGCCGCGGCGGCTGATCCAGTACGCCAGAAAGCCCATGCCGCCAGCGCGCACGAGCATGAACCCCAGCAACGCCAGCCAAAGGCCATGATTGCCCAGCGGCCGCAGCGGCCAGGCCAGCAGGGCGAAGCACATCGCAGCCACCAGCATGCTGTCGCGCATTTCGCGGGCGCGAGTAGCGCCGACGAACAGGCCATCCAGCAGATAACTCCAGACCGACACCAGCGGCAGGACCGCAAGATAGGGCACGTAGACGTAGGCAATGCCGCGCACCTCGGCGATATCGCTCTGCAGGTTGACGAACAGATGGCCGCCCAGCGCGAAGACGATGGCGAAGGCCACGCTGCCCAGCAAGGACCAGCCGCCAGCGACCGTCAACGCGCGCCGCAAGGCATTACCGTCGCGCGCGCCGATGGCGTGGCCGCTCAGTGCCTCCACCGCATTGGCGAGGCCGTCCAGGGCGAACGAAGTCAGCATCAGTCCATTCAACAGCAATGCGTTGGCTGCCACCACGGCGTCGCCCAGGCGCGTGCCGAGCACGGTCACCGCAAAAAACACGCCCTGCAGCGCCAGGCTGCGCGCGAAGATGTCGCGGTTGACCATCAGCAAGGGCCGCCAGTGCAGCCAGCGCCGCAGGTCGCGGCGATCCATGCGCCCCGGATGCCGTCCCAGCTCGCGCCATGCGCTGGCCAGGGCAAACAGCACGCCGCACCATTCGCCGCACACCGAAGCCCAGGCGATGCCGGGCACGCCCCAGCCGAAGCCCAGTACGAACAGCAGGTTCAAGGCGATGTTGACCAGGTTGGTCGCGAGCAGGATGCCCAGCGCCACGCGCGCGTTCTGCACGCCGAGGAACCAGCCGATCAGGGCGTAGCTGGCGAGCGCCGCGGGCAGGCCAAACAGGCGCACATGCAGATAGCCCAGGGCCAGCGCATCGAGTGTCGCGGAGGGTTGCATCACGCCCAGTACGTTGGGCAGCAGCGGCAACGCCAGTGCGCCCAGGATCACCGCCAGGGTCACGGCCAGCAGCAGCGACTGCAGCAGCACGCGGCGCAGCATGCCGCCGTCGCCACGGCCGGCTGCCTGCGCGGCAAAGCCGGTGGTGCCCATGCGCAGGAAACCGCAGACCCATACCAGCAGGGTATACACGGCGCTGCCCACGACCACCGCGGCGAGCTGTTGCGCATGCGGCAGGTGGCCGGCGACGACGCTGTCGACCAGGGTCACCAGCGGCACGCTCAGGTTGGACACGATCATCGGCAGCGCCAGCGACCAGACCCGGCGCTGCGTGGGGCGGTGCCGCCAATCCTGGATCACGCTTGCGCTCATGAAAGATGGAACGGGTGGCCAATGTGGGCGTGATGATAGCGGCCGGTATCCGTCGCGCGATTTGCACGCCCCGCCGTGGGCTCGCCGCCCCGTCCTGGCCGCGCAAAGCCGCTCAGTGGCAATCGACTTTCAGGATCTCGCCGACCAAGCCGGGCGATCGCGTCATCATATCGCCGAAAAACGAGGTGTCGCTGGCGAACGACAGTGAGCCGGCCAACCAGGCGCGCCGCATGGGACTCGGGTGTCCACGCATCACCGCGCGCCACGCTTGTCCGGCCACGGCGAGGCGCGCGCTCATCTCTCCGTTGGCTTTGCCGCCGCTCGCACTCCTCGCCAGCCCTTGATCGAGGCGATCACCAGCGGCACCGCGCCGAAGATGATGAACACCAGGTCGCCAGGCAGGCGCAGCCACTCGATCACATGCGAGCGCGTGGTGCTCATGTATTCGATGCTGCGGGCGTGCCAGTAGCCATGCTCGATCACGTCCCACATCTGCAGTATGCCGCTCGGGAACAGGCTCATCACCACCATCATCGCCAGCCCGATGTTTGTGCCCCAGAACGCGTACTTGACGTATTTCTCGATACCGGGCCAGGTCTTGTCGTCGGCGGTCTGGCGCAGGACGAAGACCAACAGGGCGATGGCCAGCATGCCGAACACGCCCATCAGCGAGGCATGGCCATGGGTCGGCGTCATTTGCGTGCCGACTTCGTAGTAGCTCACGATGGGCAGGTTGATGAAGAAGCCGAACATGCCCGCGCCGACGAAGTTCCAGAAACCGACCGCCATGAGGAAGTAGAACGTCCACTTGTGCGGCACGCGGCGGCGTACACCGTTGATGTCGACTTCGCCCTTGGTGGTGCGCACGAAATCCCAGGCATCCAGCGTCAGCAGCGTCAGCGGCACGACCTCGAGCACCGAGAACAAGGCCGACAAGGACATGTTGAACTGGGTGTGGCCAATGAAATACCAGTGGTGGCCGGTGCCGATCAAACCGCCCAGGAAGTACAGGATCGCGTCCAGGTAGATCACGCGCAGCGCCGTATTGCGATGCGCGATCCCCAGTTGGTAAAAGGTGAGCGCGACCACCGTGGTGGCGAAGAACTCGAAGAAGCCCTCCACCCAAAGGTGGATGATCCAGAAGCGCCAGGTCTCCACCACCGTGAGGTTGGTGTGCGCGCCAAAGAAGATTGCCGGCAGGTAGAACACCGGGATCGCCACCGCGGCCAGCAGGAACATCTTGGCCAGCGGACGGGCCTCCGGGTTGCTGACCTTGCTGGGCCGTGTCACCCAATACAACACGGCGAACCAGACCAGGAGGCCCACGATCAGCAGGTACTGCCAGATGCGGCCCAGTTCGAGATACTCCCAACCCTGGTTGCCCAGCCAGAACCACCAATCGCCAAGCAGGTTGGACATCCCGGCCCATTCGCCGAGCAGGCTGCCGCCGATGACCGCGATAAAGGCGACGAACAGGAAATGCGCCCAGTTCGCCAATCCACGCGGCTCATCGGTGCGCAGCGAGCGGCCCAGGAAGAGCGCGGCCGCCACGTACGCGGTGGCGATCCACATGACCGCGCTCTGCAGGTGCCAGGTGCGCATCAGGTTGCTGGGGAAGATGTTCTCGAGCTGGAAGCCGTAGAAGCTGCCGGGATCGGCCCGGTAGTGCGCCGTGGCACCACCAACCAGGGTCTGGAACAGGAACACCAGGGCGACGATGACGAAGAACTTCACCAGCGCACGCTGCCCCGGGCTGGTCTGGCCGGGCGGAGCGATGTTCGGTTGCAGCGTGTGGCCGCGCGAGATCCAGCCCAGGTAGTCGAACTTGCCGAACATGAGCAGGACGGTCGCGATACCGGCCAGCAGCACCAGCAGGCTCAGCGCGCTCCACAGCAAGGCGCCCGGGATCGGCGTGTTGCCGACCAGCGGGTCATACGGAAAATTGTTCGTATAGGAATAGTCGTAGCCGGGGCGGTTCGCGACGGACGCCCACGCGGCCCAGACCACGAAGGCAGTGAATTCGCGCAGCTCCTGCGGGTCAGAGACCAGGTTGGGTTTCAGCCCGCCGTTTGTGTCCGGATGCTTGAAATAGTCGGTCCAGTAGCCGATCTGCTGGGTCCACGCGAGCGCTTCTGCCGGTGTGAGCTGCAGGGTGTCGGCCGTGGCGTCGTAACGGTTGGTCTTCAGCAGCACGGCAGCCTGCGCATGTATTCCAGCCTGTTGCTGCGCATCCAGGTCCGCCACCGGTTTGCCGTACTGCTCGCGGGCCAGCGCGTCGGCGGCATCCGCGCCGATGCGATGCAGCGCCTCGGCTGAGTAGTCCGGGCCGAGATAGGCGCCGTGGCCCCAGATCGAGCCGTTGTCCATCAAGCCGTATTTCAGGAAGACGGCTTGTCCGGCGCGCACCTCGTCGCCGGTGAACAGCCTCTGCCCTTGCGCATCGACGACCTGGCCAGGAACGGGCGGGGCCACGCGGTAGCCCACCACCGTGATGGCGATGAGCATGGCCATGCCGAACACCATGATGATCAGGATCGTGCGTATCCACCACGGCGATAGCGCCTCGGTGGCGGGGTTGGCGGGGGGCAGGGCGGATGGCGTCCCGTCCTGTGCCGGATTGGGCGTCGATGGTGCGGACATACGCTTCCCCTTCCACGCGCGGTGCACTGAGCCCAAATCTAACCCAGACGGGCCGTTATCGCATCCACCCAGGTCTTCCGCGCGAGCCAGTGTGGATCTGGCCTGCGCCGGAGCGATGGTGCGCGCAACGGACTTCAGGTTCGTCGCGTGGTGGCCGATATCCCGGCACGGCACACCGCATGGCCTGGCGTTGTCATGCCAGCTTGCCCGCGACCAACGCCATACGCGTGCGGATGGTCGGGCTGTCGCCGGCGGCGGTTTTCACCGGCTTGCCGCCGGGCATCGCGGCCGCGTGCGCGGCGCTCAACTTTCGTTCCCCATGGCCGATACGACTTGCCGAGGGATGCGGTGTCCCACACGGAGTTTGTATGTTGGTCTTGGTTGGTTCGCTGGTGGTCCTGGTCTCCGTGCTCGGTGGTTACGTGCTCTCGCATGGCCATCTGCTGGCCCTGTGGCAACCGTATGAGTTGATCATCATCGCCGGCGGCGCGCTGGGCGCGTTCTTCATCGCCAATTCGGGCAAGGTGGTCAAGCAGGCGATCAGCGAAGCACTGGGCCTGGTCAAGGGGCCAGCGTATCGGCGCCAGGACTACATGGACCTGTTGTCGCTGCTCTACGACATCTTCGGCATCATGCGCAAGGAGGGCGTGCTCGGGCTGGAACCGCATATCGACGACCCAAAGTCGAGTGCGGTGTTCACGGCCTACCCGCGGCTGCTGGCCGACCATCACATGATCGAGTTCATCACCGACTGCCTGCGTCTGATCGTCACCGGCAGCATGAATGCGCATGAGCTCGAGCAACTGCTGGAAGTCGAACTGGAAACGCATCACCAGGAGGCCGCGGCTCCATCGTCGGCCGTGACCAAGGTGGCGGACGCGCTGCCCGGTTTCGGCATCGTCGCCGCCGTGCTCGGCATCGTCACCACCATGTCCCAGCTCGGTGGTGACACCTCGAAGATTGGCGAGCACATTGCCGGCGCGCTGGTGGGAACCTTCCTCGGCATCCTGTTGTGCTACGGCTTCGTGGGCCCGCTGGGACAAGCCATGGAAAACCGCGCCATGGAAGACGGCCTGGCGTTCGAATGCGTCAAGGTGGGGCTGCTCGCCAACCTGCGCGGCTACAACCCCAAGGTGGCGGTGGAGTTTGCGCGCAAGACGCTGTCGGTGCAGGTGCGGCCGACGTTTGCCGACCTGGAGACGCACCTGCAGAGCACGCACGGGAAAGCGCGCGCATGAGCGACGAATCCAGCCAGCCGATCATCATCGTGCGCAAGGTGAAGCGCGGCCATGGTGGGCACCATGGCGGCTCATGGAAGGTCGCGTATGCGGATTTCGTCACCGCGATGATGGCGTTCTTCCTGGTGATGTGGATTCTGGGCGTGAGCACCAGCGAGCAGCGCGCGGCCATCTCGGCGTATTTCCAGAATCCCAGCGCGACGCCGGGGACGGCGACCATGGCGCCGCCCGGCAAGGTCGGCCCGGGCGGGGCGAGCGACGCTGTCATCGACATGGGTGGCGGCATGAACCGGCCGCACAGCCCCGACCAGCACCAGAACGGCCGCGCCAGTGCCAAGGATGCCGAAACCCAGGCACGCGAGCAGGAACGGGCGCGACTGGAGGAACTGAAGCAGGAACTGCAGGCCGCGATCGAGAAAAGCCAGGCCCTGGCGCCATTCAAGGACCAGCTGTTGATCGACATCACGCCGAACGGCTTGCGCATCCAGATCGTCGACAAACTCAACCGGCCGATGTTCGACACCGGCAGTGCGACGCTCAAGAACTACACCATCCGGATACTGGTCGAACTGGCCAAGTTCATCAATCGCGTGCCGAACCGCATCACGCTGTCCGGGCACACGGACGATGCGCCGTACACCACGGATCATCACTACAGCAACTGGGAACTGTCCGCCGACCGCGCCAACGCCGCGCGCCGCGCGCTGCTGCAAGGCGGCCTGGACAGCGACAAGATCACCGAGGTGGTTGGCCTGGCGGCAGCGGTGCCGCTGGACAAGACCCACCCGGGCAACCCGATCAACCGACGCATCAGCATCCTGGTGATGACCAAGCAGGCCGAGGAGGCCGCGTTGTCGCAGGGACTCGCGGACAGCGTAGGCACCCCAACGGGGGCGGCACCTTCGACTGCCGAATCGGTCCCGACAGCGCACTTGAGCATCCAGACGACGAGCAGGCATGCCGGCGGCACCGTCGGCTCGCCACCCTGAGCGAATCCATGTGCCTACCCCAACTGGCACGGGGCATGGACCGGCGCAGGCAACGTCGAAGCCCGGTGTGTAGTGACCCAGCGCTTGGGGTGCGGCTAGTGTTGCCACAAAAGAACAACCCCCGTTTCCCGAGGGTTGTCGAAACAACAGTGTGATTGTGGAGCCGCGGGCCTCAGCTGAAGCGCCGGCGTGCACCGATGAAAAGGCCAGCCAGTAGCGCCCCCAGGCCAAACATACCCAGTACTCCAGGTTCCGGGACTTCCGCAGTCCCAAACGTGATGTAGTGGCTCAAGCCGCCCGCTTGACCGGCTTTTGTGAACCATACGTCCAGGCTGCCACCAAGGTTGTGCAGCAAGGCATAAGCCTGATGTGTTGGTCCGCCACCGACCTTGAGGAGAAAATATTCTGCATCGAGTTGAAACCGGAACGAGTCGCTGTTGCTGGGCGCGAGGTTCCCGCTGTTTGTCGTGAAACCAGTAGTCAGCGCTCCATTGAGGAAGGCCATTTCTGACGTCGGATCGGCGCTTGATGGGCCGCCAAGCATCAGGCCAATGGAGGAGCTCCATGCAAGCGGACTGTCGGAGGAGAGGGCCGAAAGCAGGCCGGAACAATCTCCGTTCGCGCTACCACACCCTACTGTGAACCGCGCCGTACCCAACGGAGCGCTGGTGCTGTTGTAGAAGGAGATCGGAGTGGCACTGGCTACGACAGGCAGCAGCAGCCCGCCGGCCATAAGGAGGCTGGCAAGCACAACTAGTCTTGATGCGCGCAGGTTGATTTTCATTTTCCTTGCTACTTGGAAGCGGGGAGGTGCGAGCGTAATCGTCTTTGACCATGCCAGTGAAGCATGATCTATACCAATTCATGTTGATAATGCAATCAACAAGTTGCGGCGCTTGAGACTTATACGAGAGCCAAGAAATGTAAAGATTTTCGACACTCAAACCACAAAACCTTGGCTATCGCCGTTGCAGCCCACGCTGACCGGCCGCTGCCGCCCGGGTCAGAGTGCACCTTAAAGGCCGCTTTGGGTGGCAGCAGCTGACGCCACCACGGGTGGTAAAGTGCTGTGGAGGCTGGGTGTCAAGCGGCATGGCCTCCCTTGCCGATCCGACAGGAGTACGCGATGGCTGCAGACTGCTATCTCTGTCAGAAGCGGTATTCGGAAATTCCTGGGCAAGCTGCTGGCGATGCCGTGGGTGCCTGCAAGCTTTGTGGCGTTCTTGCCTGTCTTGCACATGGGAGACGGGACCCCAATCGACCTGCGTATATCTGCGGGTGCTGCGTTCCCAACCTGCTCGCGGCCGCGGCAACACGTCGGGTTGATCCTGGTCATACGCCACCGGACATGGATCCGTGGGCTCGTGATGTCGAGACGATCAAGGATGTGGTGCCGGATTTCGATGGCGAGGACTGGTCCGCTGTACGCAGCGACATCGAGTTCCTGTCAAACCAATTGCGCCATACAGCACCGAAGGCTTTGCAGCCGTTGGTAGGCGCGATGAATTCGCGCGAACAACAACTGATGGCCACCGCCATCGCCATCGCGGTACGGTTACAGCTGCATGTCGACGAATTGATACCGGCGCTCCAGCTGCTGACCACGTCCGTGCTGCAAGACCATGTCTGAGACCGGGGTGCTCCTGCACGCGCTGGGCACGGAGCCGTCGGTATCCTTGCCTGCGAATGGTCTGCAGGACTTGGCTGGCGCCAAGTATCTCCGCCTGCGTCGGGACGATCGCCCAGAGCTCGTGGATGTATTCCCGGTCGCTCGCGTTCCGCGTGAAGGCGCAAGTGGCGATCATGTGTACCTCCAACCCGGTCAGCTCGGCCTGGACTACGACCAATGTGTCCGGGCCCAAGCATCGCGCGCGTCATCGTGGGCCTATCGCCGATCGCAACTCCGGACGCCAATTGGGTACCTCGTGCTGGCCACGCTCGCGACAGCGATCGTCGGTGCCGGAATCGATGGATCGTTGGCGATCGGCAAGTCGGGGGCGATTCTGATCCATTGCAGTACGGCGATGCTCTCCGCGCTCGCAGCGGTGTCCATGACTTGCAAAATCCTCGCTGCGTTCTTCGCGTTCCTGCTGGCGCTTTGGTTCAGGAAGTAAATCGGGCGGGACCGCATCGTCAAGTGTGAGACGGCCTGGAACCCTGCAGGCACGAAAAAGCCCGCTGTCATGCGGGCTTCGGGGGTTTCGTGGGTCTCGGTGGTGATGCCTGAAACCCTTGGATGGTACGGTGAGAGGACTCGACGGGTCAGTATTCATGCGGCCTGCGGAGCCTCATTCTTCGAAGTACCGCCAAAAGTACCGTCACTCTTTGCCAGCTTGTCGGCTATCCATGCGCGCACCTCAGCGGCCGACCATGCCACGGTGCTCCGGGTGGGTGTGAGTGCACGCGGCTGCGGAAACATGCCGGCGCGCGCCCAGCGGTACAGCGTGGTCTTACTGACACCGACCAGCGCCACGACGGCGGGCAATCGCAACAAGGCAGCGCCTGTCTGGATGGCCATATTGTGCGTGGTGTTGCTTTCCATATTGCTCCTCGAATTGTGAGCACACCGAACGCCGGCCATGCACTGTCGCCAGCGGGTCGGTGTGGTGTGCGTGGTGTGGTGCGGTGAAAGCGTGTGCTACTCGACGCGTTGCTGCCGGTCTGGGGAACGTCTCAGAACTGGGATAATCCCGATCCCGCACCTTCCCCCTAAAGCTCTCCGCGCGTGTTTTACTCGATGCCGTGGCAGTGTCGCCACTTCACAAGGGGTGCGTCATCATGCGAATCGACTACGCTACGGAACGGTTGTTATCAGGTGAGCGCGCGCCGTTCATCGCTGCCGATTCATACATGCTCGGGGGCCAGCGTGTGCGGTGTCTCCAGGTGACTATGTTCCGCCGTCGCCTCATCCTCGACATCATCCCCCGTGAGCGCTCGGTACAAGTCGCCCGCTGATTCATCGGCAAGGTAGGCGGCGCACACGCCGCAGCCAGCGGCGGCCCTGGCGTACACCTCGGCCGTCCGCTGCTTCACCTTGTCGCGCAGTGCGCCAGCCTTGGCCTTCGCCTCAGCCGCCTGCATCCCCAGGTCATCCAGCGCGACGGTAATCCTCGCCCATCGTGCAGCCTCGGCGGCTTCCCCCAGCAGCGCCCACAGCTTCCGCACGTAGTCCTGCGCGGCCTTCCGTGCGCGTTGCTCGGGTGTCGTGCGTACCTTCCGCCTCGCACGCTTGGCGGCTTCGCACTCCAGCTTTGCGGCCAGTGCTTCGTAGCGCGCGGCGTCCGCTTCCATTTCCTCAGTGGTCCACGCTGGGCGCGGTGGCGGTCGGGGGACCGGCGGCAGGCTACCCCCTACGCAATAGCTACTCCGGCCCATGTTTCCAATCCATGCGCGAGTGCCCCTCGCACGTGGTCCTGTGCAGCGCGCGGGTTAACTCTAGTTCCGCTTCCTCGATACCCCACGCCCAATAATTCCCGCGCAGCGTTTCGGCGTCGGCGTTCTCGATAAACTTTGTAAGGACGTTGAGGGTGTCCCGCATTTTCTCGATGTGTTGTGCAGCTTTCTCGCGGCGGCGGATGTTTGCAGGGTCAAGGCTCAAGCTCGGGTGTAGGTTCATCGTCGGGTGCTTCCATATCTGTGCCGGTGTCTGCGGCGAATTGCTGCGCGTGCAGCTCAGCGGCAATCTGGTGGTTGTGTGCTTCCGATCCGTGACGCATGGGGCGGGTTGCCTTGTGCAGGGCTTCCTCGACCAGTTCCAGCGCCAGCGTGTCTATGGCTGCATCGTCGGTGTAGCGCATGGACCGGCGCGCCTCGGTGGCAAGATCGCGGATGCGATCCAGGATGCAAGCCGCCTTGCTGGCATTCGGACCAGGAACGTACAGGTGAATGGGTGAGCCGGGTTTAATGTGCGCAATGGTGGTCATGGGGTGTTTCCTTGGGGCAGCGCACAGCGCGGGGCAGGGTGATGCGGTGACCGCTCGGGCATCGTGCAGTCACCAGTCGAATGAAGGTCTGGAACGTGTACCCGCAACGGGCGCACGCGACCGGCCAGCCGCCCGAAGGGGGCCGGGGAGGTGATTTCATGGCGTTCCTTGGTTACTGTCGCAGGATATGAGAATGGCTTACTGCGGCGGTTTGTCGGGCATAGGTGATATCCCTAGGGGTGTGATTTTTTAGGGGAATCACAAATGTGATTTTCAGAACTCTGCACCCTCGGGGCCGTCGATCATTTCCGCCAGGTTGACCGTGGCCAGCGCCTCATCGTCCTGTCCCTCGGTCTCCCCCTGAATCCGCTTTACGGCTTCCTCATACAGCCGGGGGTCTTGCTTCCGCCCCCAGTCCCGGATGCGTTCAAGGTCGCGCCCGAGTCTCTGCCGGATACGCTCTATCTCCTTTTCCTGCACGCTCGTGAACTCCTCTCGTGACTCATCGCCAAAGGTGCGACCGTGGGTATACGCGGCCTTCCAGGTGATCCAGCCGGTTTGCTGGTTGATCTCGTGGGGCTTGAACTCATCCAGCGGCACGCCTGCGATACGCACCAGCGCCTTGCCCATCTTGGTCAGGGTGTTGACGTGCACGCGATACACCCCAGCAATCCGTTTAGCCGTCCATCCTCGGGGCAAAGCGTGCGCACCACGTCCAGTCAGTAACCCAACTGTCTGCCAGGCTGCCTCCGTGCGTTCCCCCGGCATGCGCGGCAACCTGCGGTCCCCCTCATTCACCAGCAGGGAAACCGCAAGCGCCTGGCTGTGGCTCATCGGTAGCACGTGGGCGGGGATGGTCCTGCGCTTGGCCAGCTTGAACGCATGCAGCCGATGGAACCCATCCAGCACGCACAGTGTCCCGTCAATATCAGCTACCCATACCGGCTCGACGAAGTGCGCGGGGTCGGCTTCTAGGTCTCTGCGGATGCTTGCCACCAGGTCAGCGCGTTGATCCTTGACGGCCTGCACACTTCCCGCGCGTACCAACTCAAGGTTCCGCGCTTGGAACTCCGCGCGTGCCTTCACGTCCCCCACGGGGACCGCTCGCGGTGGTGTGCGTGGGAACGCCTGCAATGCTTGTACTGCGTGATCTACTGCGCTCACTACTTCACCTTGCAACGCCAAATCGTATCCCCTCGCTTCAACTTCACGCCCTGCACAACCTTGCAGTGCCACGCGTACCCCCCGCGTTTCCCCTTGGGTTTCCCCTGCGGTACCTGCTTTGCTTTCATGTCTTGCCCTCATTGGTTCCGGTGTGCAGCGAACACCCCCAAGTTGTCCCCCGAGGGTGTCGCCGGTTCAATCCATCAGCCCGCCGCTTGAGCCCGCTTCGCCTTCCGCAGCCGCTCGGCCAGTGCCTCGGCCTCGGCTTCCTCGGCCAGCTCCAGGGCACGGGTCTGTATGCGGTCCCGCTTGGCAGCTTCGGCCCTCAGCTTGTCCGCCTGCGTGGGCAACGCGGCCTGCGCCTTGGCAATCTCCGCCGCCTGAATATGGGTGTATGGCAGGGTGCTATGCCGCAGCGTGTGCAGCTCGCGCTCCATGGCATCGCGCCGCGGTCCCCTTAGAACCGGCACGGGTTCCCCTGTGGCCGGATCAAATGCCCCCGTGGTTTCCGCAAGCTGCCGCTCGTACCGGGTGATCCGGTCGGTGACTTCCTTCACCATCAGCGTGGGCGACTGTGCCCGGATGTACTCGTCACTCGGCGGTGGCGCAGCTTCGCCGGTCACCTGCGTCTCAACGCCTCGCCGCTTGTACAGCTCCGCACCGTGCGGCGTGCCCTCGGGTACGTCCAGGGGGTCAAAGATCATCGCATCGTTGTCACTCATCAGTACTTCCTTCATCGGTGGTCAAACAAAAGGCCGCACTACGCGGCCCGTGGATTTCGCAGCGTTTCGCTACGGTGTCAGTGGGTGGCGAACACGCCGCCTGCATCGGCTTCGCCTTCCGTGCGTAGCTGGATCAGCAGCTCCACAACCTTGCGTGCCCCGATGTCCGCCCACAGCTGCCGCTCGGGTGCGTCCAGGTTCGGGGTGGTAGCGGGGTACATGCGTTCAAGCTCTGCAATCAGCTCGCTGGCGTGCCAGCAAAGTGTGCGCAGGTGGGCACGCTGGGCCTTGAAGTCTTTGGCCATGGTTCATTGCTCCGGGGTGGTGGTTGGTTGGGTGAAGTCCGCGAACGATTGCCACGCGCGTTCCGCTGTTTGTGCGCGCAGTGTGTCCGCCGCGTGTTTCATGGCCGCGTAGCGTTCCCGCTGGCGGCGCTTGACGGCTTCCCGGTGGGCTTCATCGTGCGCGTAGTGCGCCCTACGGCGCGCCAGTACTTCGGCCCGGTGGGCTTCGTAGTACTTGGCCGCACGGATGCGCCCCCGCTCGGCCGCGGTGGGGTGTTCAGACATGGGTGTTTCCTCGTGGTGATAAACGATTGATCTACGAAAAAGGGCCGACCAGCGCGCACGGCTGGCCGGGTGTAAAGGGCGGTTGGCGTCTGGTGTCTTCCGGGGGGCTGCCCCAATCGGCTGCCGTTCATCCGTGGGGGTGTGACAATCGGCTGGTGTCTACCGTGGGGCTGCCCCAATCGGCTGCCGTTCATCCGGGGGTGCCCCCCATTCACTCAGCCGTCCCCCAGCGGCCTCTCGCTCAGCTCTGCATTGATCGCATCCCTTGCTCGTGTCTGCTTGGTCACGTCACGCTCTACCGCCTGCCAGAACTGCCCCAGCAGCACCCCCAGCGTGTCCCTTACTTCCTGCCCGAGTGCATGCACTGCCTGCCCCGTGATCCTGCCGGCCCCTGGGCGTGGCACTGTGCGCAGTAGGTGGTGACCTAGGTTGACGGTGTGGCATGGGCCGTCGTCCCACGTCCGCTGGTTGAAGTGTGCATATCCTGCGACCGCTGCCACCTTGCGGAACATGGATTCCCCCGTCGCACCATCCAGCCGCAGCCGCCGCAGTTCCTTGGCAATCTCCCGGTGTGCCTGCGAGTTGCCGCTGTACGTGCTGCCGCCGGCCAGCAGAGTCTCCAGCCAGCGGAACGCGCGCTGCATCGCCTCATGGTCCCGCCAGCGGGGCAGGTAGGTATCCACCAGGTCGAAGTAGGGGCCGAGGTCTTGCCGCTTGCGCAGGATTCGCCCCTGGGGATCACGGGTGTAGTGGTGGCGGTGCCGGTGGCTGTGGCAATACCGGCTGAACCCTGCGGCCAGCTTGGGGCAATCCTTGGCGGCGCACGGCTGGCGGTTCTCTCGGTAGGTCTTGCTGTGGTCTGTCATTGCTGTACTCATTAGTATGGTATTGCCGGATGACCGGCACCAAACGGACGGGGAAAGCGTTGCGGCGTGGTGCTGCCGGAGTGCCCCTAGGACGCTCGTAGCGGTCCTGTGCGGGGCCGCTGGGGCAGCCTGATCTTTGGCCTTGGTTCGCCTATACGGAAAAGGTGACTGAATCGACCCCTTGAAACCCGCGCCATTGCTGGCCCCGATCCGCCCCTAGTTGACATACGGGAAACATGTCTTTACCGTATGTCCCGCCAAATCCATCAAAGGGTGCAGACATGAAGCGTGCAGCGGTGTATCTGCGAGTCTCGACGGCCGAGCAATCCACCGACCGCCAGCAGGCGGAACTGGCCGAGGTCGCCAAGCGGCGCGGCTGGAAGGTGACGGTGTTTGAAGATGCCGGTATCAGCGGTGCCAAGGGTCGCGACAAGCGGCCAGCCTTGGACGCCATGCTGCGCGACGTAACACGGGGCAAGTTTGACGTGGTGGCCGCATGGTCGGTGGATCGCCTGGGGCGTTCCCTGCCGGACCTGCTCGCCACGCTCGGCGAGGTGAAGGCAGCAGGTGCGGACCTGTATCTGCATCAGCAGGGTATCGACACAGCCACGCCGGCCGGCCGCATGATGTTTGGCATGCTCGGGGTGTTCGCCGAGTTTGAGCGCGCGATGATCCAGGAACGCGTAAAGTCGGGCATGGCACGCGCCAAGGCCAAGGGCACGCGGCTGGGTCGCAAGCCGGTCAGTGCCGGCGTGGAAGCACGCATTCGCAACCTGCGGGCAGATGGCCTGGGCATCCTGCGCATTGCTCGCGAGGTCGGCTGCGGGGTGTCAGTGGTGCAGCGCGTGGTGAAGGTGGCAGCGTAGGGTGTCCCCTACGTCCCTGGGCGGCATGCGCTGATACTTTGCTTGCCCCGGTCCCCCGATCATCCTCTTGCGCCCCCAAGTCTGGCGGCCCTGCGTCCAGGGCGGCAGCCGATGCCGGGGCGCTTTCGTTTGTGCGCCTACGGGCAACGCCGGGGGGTACACGGGGGGATTCCGGCGCGGCCCGATGATCGAGACCCCTTCGGAAATTTGTGCTGAAACGGCGGACCCTTCACGCCTTCCGCTTGAACGTCACCACCTTTGCACCGCTGCGCAGACCGTCCAGATAATCGGCCCATGCCTGCATCATGCGTGTGCGTTCATCCAGGTACTGCGCCGCGTGTGTGTATGCAGCCCGCACCTTGTTTGACTCGGCATGCGCTAGCTGCCGCTCAATGGCGTCAGCGTTCCAGCCCATCTCATTCAAGCGTGTGGCAGCCATGCTGCGGAAGCCGTGCCCAGTCATCTCGTCGGTGCCATAGCCGAGACGCCGCAGGGCTTGGTTTATGGTGTTCTCGCTCATCGGCTTGCCACTGCTGCCAAGGGCAGGGAATACCAGCGGGCCGCTGCCGGTCAGCGGGTACAGATCGCGCAACACCTCGACCGCCTGCATGGACAACGGGACAAGGTGCGCCGCCTTCATCTTCATGCGCGCTGCGGGTATGCGCCAGATACCGCCATCCAGGTCGAACTCCGCCCATTCGGCTTTGCGCAGCTCACCTGGGCGCACGAATACCAGCGGGGCTAACTTCAATGCTGACAACGTGGTGAGCCGCCCGGTGTAACCGTCAATATCGCGCAGCAGCTTGCCGATGTGTACAGGGTCAGTAAGCGCCGCGCGGTGGGTCGGCGTGGGTGTTGTGAACAGACCACGAAGCGGGGCGGTGGGGTCAATCTCCGCCTTGCCTTCCAGTACAGCCCGTCGGAACACTTGCCCGGCCGTGATCTTTGTCCGGCTGGCCGTCTCTGCCTTGCCGCTGTCTTCGATAGGGCGTAGAACCTCCCGCAGTTCCTTCGGCGTGATCTCAGCAATGGGGCGGCTGCCGATGGTGGGGAATAGGTACGTCTCCAGCCGCCAGCGGTCTTTGGCAATGGTGGTGGCGGCCGTCTCTCCGCTGGCCTCTCGCTTCGTCAACCATGCACGGGCCACGGCTTCAAAGGTATCGGCTGCCAGCGTGGCCGCTACGGCTTGCGCAACCTTTTCGGCCTTGCGTACCTCGCCGGGGTCGGTGTCGTTCGCCAGCAGCCTGCGCGCATCCTCTCGGCGTTGTCGGGCGTCAGCAAGGGTCACTGTGGGGTAGACCCCTAGCGCCAGTGTCTTGCGCTTGCCGCCATGCCGGTAGTCCATTCGCCAGTATCGGCCACCGTCTGGTTTCAGCAATAGGTACATACCGCCACCGTCGCTTAGCTTCTGCGGCTTGTCGGCGGGACGCGCTTTGCGGATGGCGGTATCTGTGAGCATGGCGGCACCTCGTGACGGTACTTTTGACGGTATCTGCGCGCGCCCATGTGGTTCCTGGGGCCGCTGCGAGGTGCGCGCTCGGCGGACTCGCACTGCGATCTTACACAGATACCGTCAAAAGTACCGTCAGATACCGTCTGCTTCACTGGTGCCGGGTGGCACTGCCTGATACACGTCAGACATGAAAAAGCCCGCTGTTATGCGGGCCTCGGGGATTTCGTGGGTCTCGGTGGTAGTGCCTGAAACCCCTAGATGGTACCGGTGAGAGGACTCGAACCTCCACTGTGTCACCACAAGCGGATTTTGAGCTTAAGTCTCACGAATAGCATGTACCTACGCTGGAACCCGCCAAGCCTTGACTGGCTTGGTTTTCCGGGAAGTCGGTCCGCCGTAGCCTTACTCCATAACTGGACCGATCACGGTGAGCTTGTCGCTCTCGTGGCTCCTGTTGGGTTCCTGTCTCAACCCGAACAGGAAGGAGTATTCATGACTATCACCAAGCTTACCAAATCCGTTGTCGATGTAGCTCCGTTCACCGGCAGGGACTACGAGTTGCGAGACACCGTTACCCCGGGCTTCCTCTGCAAGGTTACCGCGGGCCGCCGCAAGGTGTTCATGCTCCAGTACCGCACGAACTGGGGCGAGCGCCGCAAACCGTCGATCGGCCGCTTTGGCGAATTGACCGTCGAGCAGGCACGTTCGATCGCGCAGGACTGGCTGGCCGACGTGCGCCGAGGCAATGACCCGAGTGCAGCCAAATTGGCCGCGCGGCAGGCTCCGACGGTCAAGGAGCTGTGCAAGCAGTTCATCGAGGAATATTCCACGACCCATAACAAGCCGAGAACCGTCGACACGTATCAGTGGTACATCGACCACCGCATCATTCCCGAACTTGGCCGGTTGAAGGTGCCTAACGTTACACGCACAGAGATCACCGAGTTCATGCGATGCATGAGCCGCACGCCGGTGACGGCCAATCGCACGCTCAGTTGCGTGCGCAAGATGTTCAACCTGGCCGAGGTGTGGGGCTACCGGCCGGACGGTTCCAATCCGTGCCGGCACGTGCCGAAGTATCCCGAGCGCGGCAAGACGCGCTACATCAACGACGAAGAGCTGGCGCGTATCTATGCCTATCTCGATAGGGCCGACGCCGAGGGTCTGGAACATCCGATCCTGACCCTGGCGATCCGGCTTCAATTTGAGTTCGCCGCACGCATGTCAGAGGTCCGGCTACTCGAATGGTCGTGGGTCGATTTCGACAACCGCCGGGTGGCGTGGCCGGACAGTAAGACCGGGGACATTTCCAAGCCGATGAGTCAGGAGGCGCACCGGCTACTGTCCAACGCCTACCGCATCGAAGATTCACCCTTCGTGTGCCCCAGCATCTTTGACGGCAAGATCGCCATGCCTGAGGGCACGTACGTCAACGGTTGGCGGCGCATTCTGGAGCGAGCCAAGGTACCGCATGTCGGCACGCACGGTATCCGCCATCGGGCCGCGACCGACATCGCCAATTCTGGCGTGTCGGTGAAGATCGGTATGGCGCTAACTGCGCACAAGACGGCGGCGATGTTCATGCGGTATGTACACGCCGAGGACGACCCGATTCGCGCGGCTGCGGAGAAGGTTGCCCGCGTGCGCAAGGAAGCGATCAAAGATATGAACGAGGGTTCATCCAATGTTTCGACGTTGCCAAGCGATATACCGGCATCTTTGGCAACGCCTGCTGGCCGCACCAGCCTGGGCAACTATCGTCCCTTCCGTCATCGGAACCTGCCAACCCGTGCCATACCGCCTGGAACGAAACGTACGGGCGCTGGCTGAACTGGTTCGGACACGCTGCTCGCTGAGATTGCGCAACGTGTATCCGGTGACTTGCGTGCTGTGAATTATAAGTTACAATGAAGGCTGAGCCATGATTGAAATCCTGCGGTATCAGCGACCCGATGGGGTCGTACCGTTGACCGAATGGCTGTCGAACCTGCGCGATGCGCGGGTTCGCGCCAAGTTGGAAATTCGCTTCAGGCGTGTTTCTGCAGGTGTCCTTGGTGACATCAAGACGGTCGGTGAAGGTGTGCTGGAACTACGTGAAGACGTTGGTCCGGGCTATCGAGTGTATCTCGGGCGACGTGGTGCCACCTTGGTCATTCTGCTCTGCGGTGGTGACAAGCACACCCAAGGTGCGGACATCAAACGGGCCAAGGAATACTGGCTGGATTGGAAGCGGAGAAACACATGAGCAAACGCAAACTTGCCGCATCGGTCTCCCATGTCGAGGCAACGATTGCTGAGTTGCGCGTAGATCGCGCCTTTGCTGTGGAGTACCTGAAATCGGCGCTAGAAGAGCTGGACGACCCGAACCACCGTGCTACGGGACTTCTCGCTTTACGCGATGTAGCGGAAGCCTATGGTGGGCTGGCAACGGTCGCGCAGGAAGCCGGTATCACGCGCGAAGCCCTTTATCGGGCACTGTCGCCGAGCGGGAATCCAACCCTTAAGACACTGCTGGCAGTGTTGCATGCCGTAGGGATGCGCCTGTCAGTCGCACCGTCCGAGCCGTTGGCTGCACACGGTTAGTCTCATCGCTTGCGCCATATATCCGAACGGATATAATCTCTGTCTGAGGGAGCGTTAGGTCATTTCCACGGAGAAGGGCTTCAAGGGCTTCAAGGGCTTCAAGGGCTTCGTGTGTCGGTGCAGGAAGGCATCTGAGTCGTGCTATTTCGTTGTGCAGCAGTGCTCGTCTACTATGGGTCGGCCAGGGGAGACTGTGATGCCGCGTAAGAACAGTCATGAAGGCACTAACAATGTGCTGGCTGATCTTGGTTTCGATGACGCGGAGGAACTGTCGGCAAAATCAGCCCTAGCCATCAAGCTCAACGAACTGATCGAGAGGCGTGGTCTCAGTCAGGTCGAGGCCGCCGACATTACTGGTATGACACAGCCCAAGGTGTCGCAGGTTCGTCGCTACAAACTCCAGAACATCTCGCTCGAACGGCTCATGCAGGCGCTGGTGTCTTTCGACCAACATGTCGAGATCACCGTGCGGCCTGCACGTCGCATGCATACCCGCGGCATTACGGTTGCTGCGTGATGGATCACTTGCTAGCACCAGGGTTGGGGGAGTGTGATGAAGTTTGCCTATGAGGATCTGAGTGACGACCAGTTCGAGAAGCTGATCGTCTTCTTGTGTCAACATCTGCTTGGTATTTCCGTGCAGGGCTTCGCCAAGGGGCCCGACGGCGGGCGCGATGCCAAATTCGTCGGCACGGCCGAATTGCATCCGAGCAAAGCTTCGCCCTGGATCGGCACAATCATCGTCCAGGCCAAGCATACCAACGGCTACAACCGGAATTTTTCGGAATCCGATTTCTTCAGCGCGAGCGCGGCGAACACGGTGCTTGGCAAGGAGATTCCGCGCATCAAGAAGCTGCGTAAGGCGAAGCAGCTTGATCACTACATGCTGTTTGCCAACCGACGATTGGCTGGCAACGCGGAGAGTGAGATACGCGAGTACATTGCCGAGCAGTGCGACATGCCCGCTTCGTCGATCTACTTGTGCGGTCTGGAGCAGTTGGAGATTTTGTTGAAGACGTTCTCCGACGTTGCGAGGAAGGCCAATCTGGATCCGGTTGACTCACCACTGATCGTCAGTCCGGATGATCTTGCCGAGGTCGTTCAGGCGCTGGCCCGACAGAAGGATGACGTATCAGCGCTGCTCGATGATCCGCCGACTGTGCGGGTGACCTATGAGCAGAAAAACCTGCTGAACAACATGAGTGCCGAGTACGCCAAGGCGCAGCGCAGAAAGTATCTAAAGGAGACTGCCCAAATTCATGCTTTCCTGGCGGCGCCGGAGAACCTCGAACTACTGCATATGTATGAATCGGTGGTCGATGAGTTTCAGCTCAAGATCATCGCCAAGAGGAAGGGCTACCAAACCTTCGATGACGTGATGGAGTACCTGGTTGATATCCTCTTCGGCCGCGATCCCGTGTTGCGCCAGCATGCACATAAGCGCCTGACCCGCGCCGTGTTGTTCTATATGTACTGGAACTGCGACATTGGGGAGGTGGTTGATGTTGCGGCCAACTAAGCACTCTCACCCGGATCGCACGGTCATCAACGTTGCGTTGCTGCTGCTTGCGCGGGTGAAGGATCGCCGTGTCGATGAATACGGTACGTTACGCAGGTACGTGAAGAAGGTGGTTACTGGAGGCGATGTACTGTTCCTGCCGGCGCTGAATTTTCTATTTTTAATGGGGTTGATTGACTATCGCCCCAAAACCGACGCTGTGGAATACGTGGGGCCCAATGAAACTGTCTAGACTCTATTCGAACAAGCCGGACTTGTTCGAATCCGTAGACTTCGTGCAGGGTCTGAACGTTGTCATGGCGGAAATCCGCTTGCCAGAGAACCGGGAGAAGGATACCCACAACCTCGGGAAAACTACCTTGGGGCGTTTGCTCGACTTTGGCTTCCTGGTTGGGCGCGATGCCAAGTTCTTTCTCTTCAAGCATCTGGACCGCTTCAAGGATTTCGTCTTCTTCCTGGAAGTCGAACTTGAAGATGCCTCCTTCGTTACGATACGGCGGGGAGTGGAGGAGGCGACGAAGATCAGTTTCAAGAAGCACGAGGCCGGGCATCAGGACTTCTCGTCGTTGTCGATCTTGGAATGGGACCATCAGGAGGTAGCGTTCGATCGTGCTCGCGATCTTCTGGATGGTTTGCTCGATTGGCGCGCACTTAAGCCGTGGTCCTATCGCAAGGGGCTCGGCTATCTGTTGCGCTCGCAGGAGGACTTTCGCGAGGTATTTCAACTACGCAAGTTTGCATCCAAGCATGCCGACTGGAAGCCGTTTCTTGCACACATGCTGGGCTTCAACGCGCAGCTGATCGCTCTACATTATGAGAAGGAGGACGAACTCTCCAAGAAGCAGGACACCGCACAAACCATCAAGAATGAGCTGGGCGGTTCCATCGAAGACATTAGCAAGATCGAAGGCATTCTCTTGCTCAAGCAGAAGGAGGCCGAGAAGAAGCAAAGGCTCCTCGACGCTTTCGATTTTCGTGCTCAAGACAAGGATCGAACCAAGCAGTTGGTCGATGGCATCGACGAGCGCATCGCGATACTCAATAGCGAACGTTATTCGCTGACTCAAAACAGGAAGAAGATACTGACCTCGCTGGAAGAAGATCAGATTCTTTTCAATCCGGATGAGGCGCAGCGCTTGTTTGAAGAGGCAGGTGTCCTGTTTAAGGGACAGATCAAGAAAGACTTTCAGCAGTTGATTGCCTTCAACCGGGCGATCACGGACGAGCGCCGTGGCTATCTCCAGGAAGAGCGTGCGGAGGTCGATGCCGAGTTGAAGCGAATTAATGCCGAACTCAGTTCGCTGGGCAAGAAGCGTTCGGACATGCTCTCTTTTCTGAGCGAGACCGACATCTTCGGCAAATACAAGCAAGTTTCCGACGATATGGTGACGTTACGCGCCGACATCACATCCTTGGAGCGCCAACGCAGCTTCCTGCATCGCTTGCAAGAATTGCGTGCCGACATCAGGGCATTGACTGAGGCACGCGGTCATCTGCAGACCCAGATAGAGGAGGATGTCGAGAAGCGGAACTCGGATCCGAACAGTCTGTTCTCAGCGATTCGCGTATTTTTCAGTGAGATCGTCGAAGAGGTGATCGATCGCAAGGCATTGCTGAGCGTTTCTCCGAATCAGCTGGGGCACCTTGAGTTCAAGGCGGAAATCCTGGATGAATCGGGCAATGCGACCAGTGCCGACCTCGGATACACGTACCGCAAGCTGTTGTGCATTGCTTTCGATTTGGCCGTATTGCGTGCCCATCTCGATGAGAAGTTCCCGCGTTTCGTCTATCACGATGGTGTTTTCGAGTCGCTGGATGACCGCAAGAAGGAGAACTTGCTAGGGGCTATTCGCCGCTATGCGGAGTTAGGCTTGCAGTCTGTCGTCACCTTGATCGATTCGGATCTGCCGGCTCGGACTGACGAAGAGCCGGTGTTTGCTGCAGCTGAAGTCGTCCTGACCTTACATGATGAAGGAGATGCGGGGCGTTTGTTCAAGATGCGAGCATGGTGATGGCTTCAGTTTACGACGGAACCTTTTTGTCGTTGCACGGGAACTTGGTCTGGATGGTTAGGTGATACGTCTGCCTCTACGGCCAGCAACGATGGCGAGCATATTCACAACTGACCAGGTTCCTTCGGCGCACAATGCTGCGGTCGTAAACTCTGCCATTCGCTTGTGCTGAAGGGCGAGAGCTAATCGGACGGCTGCTTTTGCATGCGCACGGGCTTCTTCGTTGCTGGAGCCTTTGAGTTCGGATTCAAAGATGGCATCCAACATGCGCTTCGCATCGGTGTCGCTTGGGGTTCTGTCATCAACTGGCGGGTGGCGGATTGGATCGTAAACCTCCTGTGCGACAGAAATTAGCACTTCGCGGCAGAGCAAGCCGACACTTTGAAACTGTTCTTCGGTCTCTGCGGAATCAAGCCTGAACCGCATTTCCTGCAATTGACGGTCGACCTTCAACCAGCCAGTTGGTTCTTCAAACACAGCGGCTCTTTTAGCGGATTGAGCGACGAAGAGCGGCTTAGCCGAGATGGTCCTACCCTCGACGATCTGCCAGCCATCAGGCGCTAGGATCTCATTATAGAAGCTAACGAGGACGTCGACATCGTCCTTTGAAGGTCGAGCCACGGGATGTAGGGTCTCGCACAAAAACCGAAGGAACTCATCATCTGGTGCATGCATCAGATTGAAACGGCGGTCATAGAAGACCCAGCCGGAGTCCCAGTCGTTGTTGCGCACGCAATGCTGATGAATGTCGCCGGCAGCATCCGTGTATCGATGATCGAGGGATGGCAAGTTTGAGAGATCGTAGAGTCTCGATAGAAACTCATCGTCCTGCAATCGCCCGGACCAACTGACATTCGCCACGCTCAGGTGGTCGACGATTGCCCGTCGCGTAACTTCAGATATCTCATTTGCAATCTGATCAGGGGCAAGGTGCATCACGGACGTCCTCTGCTCATGGGCACGAATTTCTTCCATTGGGTTACTGCCAAACTTTCGTCGTGTGATCGTTGTTTTTCTTTGAAAGCAGGTGACCGATATACGTTGCTTGAGCGTTCAACTACAGTTTGATGCCGGCGGACCTCGGTGTTGCAAACTGTGCGGGTTCCTTTCCTAGTGGGAAGGCCACGATATACAGCGCAGTCGTTGGCATCGGCCTGCTGTCAGATTCGGCGCCCCACTTCACCTGAATCCTGCGAACAGCAGAGCACAGTGAGACGCCGAGCGCCCGTAGGGCGTCGATGCACGACTGCATCTCGTCGTAGATTTCGAACTTCTGTGCTTCCGTGTAGAGATCAGCGCAGTCCCGGTAATCGCGGAAATAATCGACCAGGACCGCAAATGCTTCGTCCTGCTCACGCGTCAATTCGAAAGCTGGCTCCGACAGGTCCATCGTGCATGACTCGGCGAGTCTGGCCAGTTGTTTGCCTGCCGTCAGCGGCGTGGCTGTCAGGGTGACGTTCTCGCGCTCAAACGTTTCCTTCGCTGCCTTGATTTCTTCTACTGTCGGAATGGTGTATGGCTTGCTCAGCGCATCGATGTCCTCGAAATCAAATGCGCTGGCGAGGGCGCGGCGCGTATCGAGACTGGCGGGTTCACCTTGTTCAACTCGCTGGATCGTGCGCACATTAAGGCCGGAAATAGCGGCCAGCTGTTCCTGCGACCATTGGCGCATCTCGCGAAACAGCTTGATCAGGGCGGCCAGTTCGACCAGGGTCAACAGACGGGCCTGCGGGGGGTGTTCGGTAGTATTCATTGATGCCTCCATCGGTTGAAGTCGATGTGGCGAGTATGGGAAACCAAGGGCGATGGCGACACGACAGTACCCCGACAGGTGTCCGACAGCAGCAACTATAACGTCTGACTCCGTTCCATCCAGAAAATCCATCATCGAAAATCCGTGGCGTCCGGCATAACGCCGCCATCGGGCTCGCGGGCTGCGCCCCGCGCCTCGTGCCGGGTCGCAGCCATCCGGCTTTGATCCCTGACGCCTTCGGCCCTTGGCGGGCCTGCGCGCTCCGCTTGCCGGTGTGGTGGCGTGGTGGTGGGCGGTCTTGCTGTTTCCCCTCACGGTATCACGGCGTTCTCGCCGTCAAGGGCTGCGCGCCGTTGGCGCTTGTGGCCGCGGCCATCGTCGACCCCTGACGGCTTGCGCTGCGCCGTGAGGCACCGGTTCCGGGCAATGCCGCCCGAGCAACCGGAGCACGATCATGTCGCACTTTTCCTTCCCCTCGGATTTCTCGCTGCTGGTACGCGACGCACGCGGTCGCTATCAACCGGCGACGACTGAGCAGATCCTGGCGGCGGCGCGCCAGGTCGTCGACCACAAGATGCAACGCGGTGCCAACTTTGGTTCGCCGATCGACGTGAAGGCGTATTTGAGCGCCAAGCTCGGGGGCTTGGACCACGAGGTATTCGCGGTACTGTTCCTCGATAATCGCCATCGACTGATCGAGTATGTGGAGATGTTCCGCGGTACGCTCGATGGCGCGTCGGTGCATCCGCGCGAAGTGGTCAAGGAGGCGCTGCGACTCAATGCAGCGGCGGTGATCTTCGCGCACCCGCATCCCAGCGGTCATCCCGAGCCGAGTCAGGCGGACAAGGCGATCACGCTCCGGCTCAGGGAGGCGCTGGCGTTGATCGAGGTACGTACGCTGGATCACATCGTCGTCGGTGGCAACGACACCGTGTCGTTGGCCGAGCGCGGGCTGCTGTAACGCGAGGGGGCTTCGGCCCCCTTTTTTTGCCTCGTCTATATCGTGGGTCATCGATCTGGGCGAAGATCGAGGCGGTCCAATTCTTCAAGGGTTTGAACGACGGCCTCGACCAGTTCGCCATCAAAGTCATCACGATCGGCTTCTTCGTGGGTGCCTTTGTTGAGGTATGTCCAAATCAGGTTGTTCGCAGGAATGCCGAGAATGCGGCCATAAGCCGCTTCAAGTGCTTCCTTGTTAGCGTGATCGAAGGTCTGCGCATCTCGGAGCTTCTTGAGTAGCGCATCGCAAAGGTTGCGCAGTGCCGGTTCTGCGTTGACGCCTGGAAGCAGCAGGTTCAGGACTCCCTGATCGTGACTTCCCAGCCAGCGCCAGACTTTCTCGGACAGCATCTCCAGGGCTTGGCGTGATGCTGCCAGGGCATCGCGGTCATTCAGTACGTTCCTCGCCGCCCTGGCTTTGGCGATGTAGTTGGCACTCGGCACATTGCCCGTGACGCGAGGTTGGTAGTTGCCATCGTGGTGCCGGAACAAGTAGACCTGACACCTGTTGCGCCGCTCGACGGGTAGGTGTTGCTGAATGTCCTTGATAAACTCGTTGCTGTGGCAGGTCACGATGAGCTGGGTCTGCGCAAAGTGGTCGCTTTCAAAGATCGTTTCGCGTATGCCGCCTCGATGATCATGGTCAATGGCATTGATGGCGTCGTCGAAGACGACGATAGGGCATTCGACCTCTTTGGCCTTGGCTAACAGGATGGCCAGCCCAAGGCAGCGAATATGCCCTTCGCTGAGAATATGAAGGGCATCAACCCGCTGGCCTGGATTTCCGCGGAACGCAATCTCGATTTTTTCTTCTCCCGTCAACGGAAGATAGAGCGCGGCGAGCTTGTCCGCGTCCAGATCGTTTCGATTGAATGCGTTGTAAAGGGTCATGGTGGTCTCATTGAGACCCGCCATGAGCTGGCCAGGAAGTTGGCCCCGGTATGTTCTCAGCGTTTGTAGGAAGCCATCGTAAGCCGTCTTGAAGGGCGTGTCGCGCTCGATGTCTTGCTGCTCTTGTTCGACCTGCGCGATCAGCTCTGCGTTGGCGGCGTCGAAGGCGTTGATTCGGGTGCTGGCGGCATCGATGGTTTCGCGCAGTTGCTGCCGCTTCAGATTCTGAGCCTGAACCTTGAGCTGGAATTCGCCAAGGCGCCTCCGCTCGGCGAGGCGGGCTTGTCGATCTTGTTGCGCGGCGCGGGTGGCGGTGTCCTGCGTTGCCATCCGTTCGACGATAGCTTGCAGCTCGTCGAATGAGGCGGTATCAGGTTGGGCTGCATCCTGTGGTGGATAGATATGGGTCCACCACGAGCCGGCAGGTTCCTCGGGGAGCCCCGTCAGATACCGTCCGACAGGAGTGTTTTCATCTTGCTGGGCAGTGACGAAAGCTGCCAACAGCCCGAGTAGTCGGCGCAGTTCGCGGGAGGCTCGGGCGACTTCCGTCTGTGTGGATTGTTGGTTCTCCTGTAGCTGGCCCAAGGCTTCGAGTTGCTGCAGGCCGACCGTCGCTTTATCGAACGGGTTGCTGGCGACGTGCCCCGGTCCATTCAACGGGGTATCGCAGGCCGGGCAGCGATCCTCGACCGCCCTCTGAAGCGCAAGTACTGCCTCGTAGAGGCCTTTGAAAGATACCTCGTTGCTCTGGGCGCGAAGAGCGGCAGCAATGTCGTCCAACTCCTGTTGCTTTCGGTGCACATTCTCAAACGCATCCCGAAGGCCCTGGCCGGTGATGCCGATGACGGCGGGCGGCACGGCTTCCAGAATGTCATCAAGCGCTTGAAGGCGGCCGGGCGCATCGGCGCTTCCGATCAACTGCTTGAGGCCGGCATAAGTCATCTCGGCTGCATAGGTTTTCGCCAGTTCGGCTTCCTCGCTGTCGAGTTTCTGGAACGCTTCGGCTTCACCCTTGACTGTTGTCTGGTCGTCGGCTAATGCCGCACGCTGTGCGGTCAGCGTGTTCTGTCTCTCCCCGATCAGTACGAGCTGGCCATCGATGCTTTCGTTGAAGTGACTCACGAAGTCGTTGAACTGATCCATACCGAAAAGGGTGGCAATCAGTTCTGCCCGCTGCGCAGTGGGACGTGCTGCGATTCGGGAAAAAGCATCAATCCGGTTCTTTTCAACGAAGCAGAAGCGATAGCTGTCGGGGTTGGCGTTGACGTCGACTTCGCGGTCCCGATGATCGGTTGCTTTGACGATCGGGGCTTCAAAGTGGCCCGCGTGGACGTTCGTCAGGTAGGTGCGCGGTGCAATACGCTTGGTTCCTGCCTCCTCGACATCGCCGAGGAGGGCGTATTCCAATGCCTCGCACAGGCTGGTCTTGCCGCTTCCATTGGGGCCATAGAAGAGGGTGATCTGCTTTCCCAAGTCGAAGGGCTCCGGTGTCCGGAAACCACGGAATGGCCCCACCGTCAGGTGCCTCAGTCGAACCCATGGCCAAGTACCGCGCTCCACCTCGGCTTCGACCGCAGGAGCCTCGTCGGCGGTCTGCGCGAAGTGTTGACGCATCAATCCAACGAGGCAGGTTGATCGCTGGTTGCGTTGCCGGGAGGTTCCCGCCAGTTCATCGAAGTTGGCTGAGACCAAATTGGCCACGCGGCGTACGTCTGCGGGTGCCCCCTGTTCTGGCTGATAGAGCCAACGTACAAAGCGCCCGAAATCCTGTCTGGCAGAAGCCATATCTCCCCCTTTCCTTTGTCATGACTCTGGTTGTCCTTCACTCGCGATCGTACTAATAAGCAGGATCATCAAGACGCGCCAATCTTTGGCATCCCCGGTCGCTGACGCGGCCGGTCTCGCTGTCGTGCTTCGCATCGAGCCACCTGCGGCGTCTCGCCCCTTCGGGCTTCCATCGCTGACGCCTACGGCCCGCTCTGCGATCCGGGCCTGCGCGCGTCGCTTGCGTGGGGTCCGCGCCAATGCAGCGGCCGTTGCCTGCCGATCCGCCTTCCCTGACTTCATCTCCTTTATCGCGACTGTAGCCCGCGTCCGTGCGCCGTCAAGGCGCGCCGGGCCGTGTCCTCGGCTGCGCCTGCGGGCCGCACCCACCCGGCGCTTTCCTCCTTGACGACACTCGTCCGCGCGCTCCTGACCGTCGCGGGCGATGAACTCAGGAAAGACGGTGGCAACGAGGCCGGCCCAGGTCTCCGCGCCGACCCCACCGGAAGTCCAAAGCGGGCTCCGAATCTAGGAATCCGGTGGGGTTTCAACAGCCAACCTTTGTCAGGAGAACGACCATGCAACTTGCTTCCCGTTTCGCTTCGCGTTCCCCGGTGCTGCGCTCCGACTATCCCTTGTCGGATGACCAGATTCGCGCCGTGGCCCCGTCCATCTTCGCGGACGCCCCCCACGAAAGCCGCTCGCAACGGTACAGCTATATCCCCACCGCCACCGTGTTGCAGGAACTGCGCGGGGAAGGCTTCGAGCCGTTCATGGTGTGCCAGACCCGCGTGCGCCACGATGACCGCCGCGAGTACACCAAGCACATGATCCGGCTGCGCCACGCGAGCCAGATCAACGGCCGCGAGGCTAACGAAATCATTCTGCTGAACTCGCATGACGGCACCAGCAGCTATCAGATGCTGGCCGGCATGTTCCGCTTCGTGTGCCAGAACGGCCTCGTTTGTGGCGACACCGTGGCCGATGTGCGCGTACCCCACAAGGGCGACGTAGCCGGGCACGTCATCGAAGGCGCTTACGAGGTCTTGCACGGCTTCGAGCGCGCGCAGGAGTCCCGCGATGCCATGCAGGCCATCACGCTGGACGCCGGGGAATCGGAAGTGTTCGCCCGCGCTGCGCTGGCGTTGAAGTACGACGAAGACAAGCCCGCGCCCATCACGGAATCGCAAATCCTGATGCCGCGCCGTCACGGCGACAGCCGCCGCGACTTGTGGAGCGTGTTCAACCGCACGCAGGAAAACCTCATCAAAGGCGGCCTGTCCGCCCGCGCCGCGAACGGCCGTCGTCAGACCACGCGCCCGGTGCAGGGCATCGACAACGGCATCCGTTTGAACCGCGCCCTGTGGCTGCTGGCCGATGGCCTGCGCCAGTTGAAAGCCTGAACCCCACGCGGCAGGGGCGGGCAGCAGCCCTTGCCGCTTCTCTCGCCGCTGTATCCCAACCACTAGGTATTGCATAGCCTCGGTGCAGTGCGTCGGGGCTTCCGCCCCAAGCCGGGCGCGACAAGTCTGCCGCGCCCGGCTTCAACGTCCAAAGCAAAATCGCCACGTCGCCGCCTTCGACCAGGCGGTGACGTGGCGAGCGCGCAAGTGCGTTGCGCGCGGTACGACGATCAGTGCCCGCTGACGCGAGCAAGGTTTTGATGGCGCTCCGCCGCAAGGGGCGGGGCTTGCGGGGCTACGCCCCGACTTGCTGCGGCAGGTTGTGCGGAAGCGTGCCGTCCTCGACGCTGGCGGTCCGCCGCCTGTACGTCACGAAGGTCGGTTCACCGACACGCCGCCCAGCCTTGCCCTATGGAGCTTCCACGCCACGCCTCAAGCACGTCGCCGCAAGCTGCGGCAAGGAGCGTTCTCGCCCGTCGCTGGGGTGTTGGCCTTGCCCGCGTTAGGGCACGAGCCGATGAAGCGGTCACACGGGGATGCCGAGTCAGCCATATCTCCATCCAGGACAGGCGGCCCGTGCGTCCTTGGCTTGTCGTGAATCCTGGCGGGGGCGCGGCTGCGCCTTGGGCTTCATGGCCGCAACCTTCCAGCGCAAACAATTTCCCCGCCGCTACGCGGCTTCCTCGCGCAGCAAATTCTTTGCGCTTCCAGGTTCTCCACGCTGTTGCGACCGCTGCGCGGTGCGGCCAGCCCATCCCCCGCCGGCCGGATCGCAACAAGGACGCACTGGCGCGACCTTGTTCAACCCGAAAGGAGAAACATCATGGCTAACATCGGCACCTTCACCGCAGAGAAAGACGGCTTCACCGGCACGCTCCGCACCCTGACGCTCAACGTCAAGGTCAAGCTGGTTCCCAACGACAAGGGCGACAGCGAGAACGCCCCCGACTTCCGCCTTCAGGCGGCCGGTCACGACATCGGCGCGGCGTGGAAGAAAGTCAGCGAGGCCAAGCGGGAGTACCTGTCCGTGACCCTCGACGATCCTTCGTTCCCGGCAACGGTCTATGCCCGCCTGATCGAAGGCGAAAACGGCACGCACGACCTGATCTGGTCACGCAGCAAGCCACAGGTGGCCTGACGGCCATCCACCGCGCCCCGCCCATTGCGGCGGGGCGCGGTGCTGTCAAAGACAGCACTGCAAAAAGCTACGCGCCGGACGCCGCAAGCTGGCTTTCCGTCGCGCTCATCAGCGCAGCCGTGCTGCACTCCAACGCGCTGGCGATCTTGAAGATGATCGCCAGCGTGGGCATGTGCTCGCCTCGCTCGATCTTTCCCAGGTGGGAACGCTCGATCCCGGCCTGGTTCGCCAGCAGTTCCTGGGCAATGCCGCGCTCCGTCCGCAATGCACGCACCGCCGCACCGAACGCCTGGGCCAGTTCGGCATCGAAGGTGGTAGCGCCAGCTGGTCGGCCGGGCTGGACGGGTCGCTTCTGCATGGACAGAAGCGTCCTGTCGCGGGACAATTAAAACCACGTTATCTTTAACTCATTAGGCGGGAATTTAGCCTGCTGCCGTGTTACTGAAATCCGCTTTGACGGATTCCGACAGAACCGGAGAGCCGCTTCCGTGTCTTTCCTGATTTGCACCATTGCGCAGCGGCGTTTCCGTGCATGGCCGGATGCGTTGGTTTGCGCATTTGTGCTTTCCCACGAATGCATGCATCCGCTTCGCCGGTTTCGTGTTTCGGCGGCAAAGCGGATTCGTGAATCGTCGGATGTGTGGGAATCGCCGCCATGACCCAGCCGCTCGTCACCGCCGAACAACGCGCGCAACTGCTCGCCGTTGGCGAGGCGCGTGCAGCCGGTCAAGACATCGACCCATTGCCTGTCGTGCGGCTGTTCACGCCGGACGCGCACGCAACCTGGCTGCTGGCCGCGCTCGATCCGGCTGATGGCGATACAGCCTGGGGCCTGATCGACCTTGGCATCGGCATGCCCGCGCTGGGCGTGGTGAAACTGTCGGATCTGGCCGCGATCGTCGGGCCGCTCGGGCGCTCCGTCCTGAGCGACCTGTATTTCCATGCGGTGCGGCCACTGTCCGGGTATGTACGGCTGGCACAACTCGACGGCTCGATCCCCGACTGATGGAGCCGCAAGGCCCGCCACAGCCATCCGCACTCTGTCTTTATGAGTCTGGCTCCATACCCGGGCTGTCTGAAACGCCACTCTTGCGCGAGGCCATAGGCTGCCTGACTGAAACAGTCACGATGCGGAGCACAGCTTGCGGCAGGGTGTTCCGTGCTGCGTGCGATTCGCGCACGCACAGCCGTCACGATTCGGACTGCACGTACAAGATGCCGGAGCCTATCGGACTTGACACTGCTGGTTACTTTACCTCGTGCCTGATGACGCCTTGAAGTGATGCCGTAGTCCCTGCACAGCGACGACCGTGGCGATGTTCCTGCTCAATGAGGGAAGCGTGCATCATGGCCGATCGAAGCGCCGAGCCTTGGTATCCCACCGCCGCGTATCTCTACGTGCTGCACCTCGACGGTCCTGCGCTGGCCTGGGAGTACCTGCGCAGGAACCCCGACTATCGGCGCGAATGGCTGCGCCATCGTCGCCGATCCGATGCGGCGCACGCCTGGGGCCTGCGCCTGCTCGAAGACCCGGCGCGGGATGCGCGCGATGCGCATCCCGCCTGGATCCCCGACCACGACAGCGTGCTCCAGCTCTATCCAGACGTCGATCCGCCGCCGGGTGCCGTCGTCTTCGCCTTCTGGCGCATTCCCGGCCACAAATGCGTGCTCCACGACGGTAAGCGCCTCCTGCTGCTGGCGCGCTGGCCCGGTAGCTGCCTGCGGCTAGCGCTGGCGCCGAGCCTTGCGGACGGCATGGCCTACGTCCATGTCCTCCGCGCCAGTATCTCGGTCGGCACGCTCCAACGCGTGTTGACGGCCTGGCTGGAACAGCGGGCCACCACTGGTAGCGTCGCGCCTTCGGCATTGGCGCGCAGCCGTCCCACGCCTGCCGCGCTGCTGGAACTGCACACCCTGCAGGCACTCGACGCGACCCTGGCGGGCGCGTCCTTGCGCGAAACGGCGGCGGGACTTTTCGGTGTCGATACGGTCGCCGAAAGCTGGTACGCCGACGGCGGCCTGCGCTCGCGCGTGCGTCGCCTGGTACGCCGGGGCCAGACGCTGATGCACGGCGGCTATCGCCGCCTCGCACAACTCGAATGACCTGGGGAGGGTCGTTTTGCCTGCGCTGCAAAACGACCCTCTGCGCAACCCGCCGCTTTTCCGAGACTGCCTCCATCCGCCCGCATTGTCGCCGCCGGTGCTCCCAATCGATGGAGGTTTCCCACATGCGACCCACTCCCGTGCGGCCCTATGCCGTTGCCCCGCAACCCGCCGCAACCGCCCAGCCGCCGCGCTACCTGACCAACGACGAAGCCGCCGACCACCTGCGGCTGTCGCCGCGTACGCTGGAGAAGCAGCGCGTGCTGGGCGGCGGCCCGCGCTTTCGCAAGTTCGGCCGGCGCGTCATGTACGCCGTCGCCGACCTCGATGCCTGGGCCGATGCGCGAAGCTTCGAGGCCACGTCCGATCCCGAGTACGCCGAGCGGCACTCGGCCGACAGCCGTGCGCGCTGACCGGCGGTGCGTGGACGGCCATCGCCATGTCCCGACCGGCACGCGAACAGCTCACGCTGTTCCGCGCGTTGCCGGGCGACATGGCACCGCGCGACAGTCAGGACCTGATGGCGTTTCCGTTCTTCTCGCTGGCGAAGTCGCGGCGCACCGCGCCGATCGACTTCCGCTCCGGTGGCGTGACTGTACGCGTGGAGGGCACGCAGGAATACGGCATCGCCACGATCTGGGACGCCGACATCCTGATCTGGGCCGCGAGCCAGATCGTCGAAGCCCGCGACGCGGGCATCCCGACCTCGCGGCTGATGCAGGCCACGTCCTACGAGATCCTGCGCTTCATCGGGCGCGGTACGTCGCTGCGCGATTACCAGCGCCTCAAGGCCGCGCTGGATCGCCTGCAATCGACGACCGTGGCCACTTCGATCCGCGAGGCGACCGGGCGGCGCCTGCATCGCTTCTCGTGGATCAACGAGTGGAAGGAGCGGGCCGATGTGCGCGGCACGTCACTGGGCCTCGAACTGGTCCTGCCGGACTGGTTCTACGCCGGCGTGCTCGACGCCGCCCTGGTACTGACCATCGACCCGGCGTACTTCCGGCTCACCGGCGGCATCGAACGCTGGCTATACCGGCTTGTGCGCAAGCACGGCGGACGCCAGGCCGGCGGCTGGCAGTTCGACTTCGCGTACCTGTATCGCAAGTCCGGCAGCATGGCGCGCTTCTACGACTTCGCCGCCGACCTGCGTGCGCTGGTGGCGAAACAATCCTTGCCCGGCTACGTGCTCGGCATCGAATGGATGCCCGACCGCAAAGCGGAGCTGCTGACCTTCCGGCCCGTGCCGTACACAGCACGTGGATAACTCAGGGACAAGCGGTGAATGGTCTCGTGCTATCGGGCAACCGAAGTATCGTGCTATCAGGCAACCCATCCTCGTGCTATCAGGCAACAAAATCGGCCGCAAGCGCAGTCACCACGCGGATTTGCGCGGTCTCTAACTTACCTAACCTAAAAGCACTAACAGGTAGTAGCGCCACGCCGTTGCAGTGGACAACTGCCGAAACGCAACAGCAACGGCCCAAGCAGTCGCGTTTCACAGGTCGATCAACGAGTCGTTTTCCATCACGGAGAACCGTCTCATGATCGTCGCTCTGCTCAACCAGAAAGGCGGCGTCGGCAAGACCACGCTCGCCACGCACATCGCCGGCGAACTGGCGCTGCGCGGCCTGCAGGTCATCCTGCTCGACGCCGATCCGCAGGGCTCGGCGCTGGACTGGACACAGCGCCGAAGCCAGCAGGGTCTGCCACGATTGTTCAGCGCCGTGGGCCTCGCGCGCGAGACGCTGCACCAGGAAGCGCCCGAGCTGGCACGCCGCAGCGATCACGTCGTCATCGATGGGCCGCCGCGCATCGCCGCGCTGGCGCGCTCGGCGCTGCTGGCAGCGGACCGCGTGCTGGTGCCGGTGCAACCGAGTCCCTACGATTTGTGGGCGAGTGCCGAGATGGTGGCGCTGGTGCGCGAGGCGCAGGTGTTCCGGCCGGCGCTGCATGCGGCCTTCGTCATCAATCGGCGCGTCAGCACCACCGTCATCGGTCGCGAGGCGCGCAGTGCGCTTGCCGAACAACCGCTGCCATCGCTGCAATCGGAAATCCGTCAGCGCATCGTCTTTGCCGACAGCGTGGCGGCCGGTCAGCTAGCGCGCGAACTGGCGCCCGACAGCGCCGCCGCACGCGAGATCACGGCACTGACCGACGAGCTGCTGCGGTGGTCGTCATGAGTCGTGTATATGGCAAGCGTATCGTCATCGGCGCACGTCCGCCGACAAATCCGCACGCCGAGGCGTGGATTCGCCAAGGCGACAGTGCCGACCTTCAGAAAGGCGACCTCTACACCGCGCGCCTGACACTCGACATCACGCCCGCGCTGCGCGCACGCATCAAGGTCTCGGCCTTCACGCAGGGCATGACGGTGGCCGACCTATTGCGCGCGCTACTGGAGCGCGAGTTCCCGGAGCACACGTCATGAATGCGTCTTCCCAAGTGGTAGCGGTCGCGCCGCCGCCATTCGCAGCGCTCATCGATCACGAGCTATTGACTCGGGTCTCGCTCGCTTACGTTGCGCATCGTTTCAACCTCTATTTGCGCTTTGGCGAACCGGCGTATCACGCGCAACGTGACCGTTGGCGGCGCGTAGCGGCGTTCTGGCCAGCATCGATCTTCTGCCGCATCCGCTGGGAGGCCAACGACTACGGCACGGTGCGCTGGCAGCTCATGGTGATGCAGGCATGTACGTCGATGGATGCCGCGCAGCGCATCCCCGGTGTGTGGCCGGGCGCATGCCTGCTACTGCATGCCGAAGGCGAACGCATGGTTCGCCTCGTGCTGCCGCTCATCGACGCCATCGAGGCATTGGGCATCGCGCCGGTCGACGTATCGCCCGCTTACTGGCGCATGCTGAGCAACCGGCTCGTCGCGCGTGGGCCGCTGCCGGTCTACAGCGCCGAGCGGCACGCCGCCTGGCTGACGGGGAGGGCGCTGTCATGACGGTCATTCCCACCATCGACATTGCGCTACGTCCTCGCTCGCGCCGGCGCGTTCGCCTCGTGCTCGCGGCGCTGTCCGCTGGCGGCCTCGCTGTGCTGGCCTGGGCGTCCTTCGTGTCGCCGCTGCCGCGCCTGGTGTACAACCCGTCCGACAGTGTGGCGGTCGGCTGGTATCGCGTCGATCCGCCCACGCGCCACGCCGGCTCGCTGCCGCCTGCGATGCACGTTGGCAGCATCGTGCTGGTTCCGTTGCCGGCCACCGCCGCCGCACTGGCGGTGCGGCGCGGCTATCTTCCACTGCGCATCCCGCTGCTCAAGCCGGTCGCTGCCGTCGCGCCGCAGCAAGTGTGCATCACCGAGGGCATCGTGCGCATCGACGGCGTGCCGGTAGCCGCCGTGCTGCGTACCGACGGGATAGGCCGGCCGCTGCGCGCCTGGCTATCCTGCCGCTGTCTTCGTCCCGGCGAGCTGTTCCTGCTCAGCACGACCAACCCGGCGTCGTTCGACAGCCGGTATTTCGGGCCGGTGCGCGCCGATACCGTGCTCGGCGTGGCGCATCCGGTCCGGCTGGAGACACGCCCATGGTGACCGCTGATTCGCTGCGCATCATCGTGTCATCCGGCGTGTCGTTCTGGCGTGCAGCGCCGCGTCGTCACGCATACCGTGCGGGCGATGACTTAGTGTATTCGGCGCCGTATGTTGCGCAACCTTCGGCACGGTCCTCCCCCGTGCAGACGACTTGCCCCGAGCGCGCCATGCCGATGGCATGGCAGGCGCTCGCCGGCGGCCGGGCTGCGCATCGCGCAGCGCTGCCGGGGCATCGCGTCCCCGTGCCGTCAGGCCGGGGAAAGATGCAGGGCAAGATTGAAGGGTGCGGCACCAAGGTGCGCACAAAGCCTGTCTGCACGTGGGGGTGGCGCGGCACGCGCCAGGATGCGGCACGGTGCCGCCCTCAAGCGCAATGTCGCGACGGTACGGAAGAAATCGAGTGCCTCCACCGCCGGGTTGCGATGACCTTGTATGGAGTCACCGTATGAGTCGCCGCGACGAGGACCGCTTTCGAGTTCGGCCGGGCGCGCCAAAGCACCGCGGCGACGCTTTTATTAACCAGGTGTTGCGCCAGACGAGTAGGGCTGCCAACGCCAGCGGCGGCCGGCGCGGCAAGACACCCGGCTCGCGACTGGGGCGCGGCCATGTGGCGGCCCGGTTCACCGGGCAGTCGCTGTCCGCACACTCGCGGCGTGCCACCGTCAAGGTGCGGCTGGCGTACCTGAAGCAGGCCGGCGCGCGCTCGACCGTCACGCACCTGCGCTACATCGAACGCGAGGGCGTGGGCCGGGACGGTGAGCCGGGCAGGGCATACGGCACGGCGACGGACGAAGCCGACCTGACCGCATTCGAGGAACGCGGACGCGGCGACCGGCACCAGTTCCGTTTCATCGTGTCGCCCGAAGATGGCGCCGAGTTGGGCGACCTGCACACCTATACGCGCCACCTGATGACCCGCATGGAAGCCGACTTGGGTACGCGGCTGGACTGGGTGGCGGTCGATCACTGGAACACCGATAACCCGCATACCCACATCGTCCTGCGCGGCAAGGACGGCACCGGCCGCGACCTCATCATTTCTCAGGCGTACCTGACGCGCGGCCTGCGCGAGCGCGCGGCCGAACTCGCCACCCAATGGCTGGGGCCGCGTACCGAACAGGAGATCCAGCGCACGCTCGCGCGGGAAGTCGAACAGGAACGCTGGACCAACCTGGACCGCACCTTGCAGCGCGAAGCCGTGAATGGCCAGGTGCATGTCGAACGCCTCAGCGAGCCCTGGCTGCACCGTCAGCGCGAGATGTTGATCGGCCGCTTGCAACACTTGCAGCGCATGGGCCTGGCGAGCCAACCGCAAACCGGCGCATGGGTGATCCACATTGAGGCCGAACCGACCCTGCGGGCGATGGGCGAACGCGGCGACATCATCCGCACCATGCAGCGGGCGATGAGTGGCATGCAACGTGAGCTGGCCGTATTCGAGCCGAGGGAGGACGGCCGCGTCATCGTTGGACGGGTCGCCGCCAAAGGGTTGGCTGACGAGCTGTACGACAAGGGTTATCTGGTGGTGGATGGCACGGACGGTAAAGCGCACTACGTGACGCTGCCGCCGCGGTCGGAGCTGGAGCGGTACCCGACCGGCAGCATTGTCCAGATCAAGGGGAGCGCCGGTACGCGCGCCTCGGATAAGACCGTCGCCGCACTGGCCGTCGATGGTCTTTACCGCACCGACCAGCATCTGGCCGTCGCCCAAGGTCAGGCCACGCCCGACCGCGATCCCCACGAAGTGGTGGCCGCGCACGTGCGCCGGCTCGAAGCCCTGCGCCGCGCCGGCATCGTGGAGCGTGTGGCCGAGGGGTTATGGAAGGTGCCAAACGATCTGCCCGAACGGGGCCGCCAATACGACAGCCAGCGCCTGGGCGGTGGCGTCGTGGTCGAACTGAAGTCACACCTGCCCATTGGGCGACAGACCCGCGTGATCGGTGCCACCTGGCTGGACCAGCAGTTGATTGGTGGCGGCAAGGGGTTGGGCGACATGGGTTTTGGTGGAGAGGTGCAGGACGCGCTGCACCAACGTACCGACTTCCTGGTGGAACAGGGGTTAGCTGAACGGCGCGGGCAGCGAGTGATTCTGGCGCGCAACCTACTGGCGACGCTGCGCAGCCATGAGTTGGCGAAGACCGCGCGTGACATCGCGGCCGAAACCGGCCTGGAGCATCGGCCGGTGACCGACGGGCAGCGTGTGGCCGGTATCTATCGACGCAGCGTGCTGCTGGCCAGCGGGCGCTACGCGATGCTGGACGACGGCATGGGATTCAGCCTGGTTCCGTGGAAGCCGGTCATCGAACAGCGGATGGGGCAGCAGATTGCAGTAACGGTGCACGGCTCGAACGTGAGTTGGGAGATTGGTCGAAAGCGAGGCCCTACGGTTGGATAGCCTCATCAATTGGCGACTTGGGACATCAGCCAGTGGCCAATGGGCGGCATGTGACCGGCACCCATCCAACACATCCAGCAAAACCTGCGTCACAGCTCCATTGGCACGACGTCGATCTACATTCATGCGGAAGAAGATGCGCGCCATGCCAGCACCACGAAAACTCGCATCGAGTCATTGGTGCCCCATGGAGACATGCCATGACTTACCCAGATGATCGTTTTGGCATGAGACATGCGTTCAAGGCCGTCAAATTGCCGCATCAGGGTGGACAATCGGCAGGAATTTCAACTCCCGTACACACGAATTGGCACACACTCCCACCGTTGCGTCTGGCAACTCGTTGTTGGGACAACTATATGGCTATTTCACGCAAATCAATAGTTTCGGCGTTGGGCTCTCTGGCGCTCGCTTTAGTCCTCAATGGTGTCGCCGTGGCCCAGAACAGCACGCCCACAAGCGGCATGGACAAGATGGGTGCCATGCACTCGGACATGAAGGGTATGCACAACAAGATGATGGGCATGCACATGATGCCGGCGACCGTGACGGCGGCAGATGCAAAGACGGGCATGGTCGACGTTACTTCCGAAGGCATGGCTTTGAAGGTGCATTTCCCGCCGTCCGCCATGGCCAGTCTGAAAGCCGGTGACAAGATCACGCTGCATATGGGCTTCAGCAAGCCGTGAATTGTCTTGACCCATCTCCAGGGTTGAAAGTGCCGGATCACACGGTTAAGGTGCGGGGATGACGCTCTCACTACGTCAGCTCGCCCGCTCACGTCGCCTTTGCGCGATGGCCGTGCTGGCGTGGTTGATGCTGGTCGTCAATGCTGCCGCTGCCGCGCCGATGGGTATGCACGCTACGGCCGGTGCCGATGCAATGGGGGCTACGTCGGCTGTCATCGACATGCACTGCCATGATGCGTCGATGCCAACGGCGACGGGAAACGACGCCGGTTGTGCTGACCGGACCGATTGCTGTGGCGGCATGGCCGGCAATCAATGCACCTGCGCGGCGATGTGTGCCGCCGCGCTGGCGCCGATCATGGCGGTGGCGATTGGCCCAATGGCGTTCGCTGCGATTTACGCCACACCGCGTTTGCTTGATGCACCTGCGCTGGCGGCCGCGCCGCCGTTGCGTCCACCTGCCGTCTAATTCCCCTCGCTGTTGTCCGGATGTGTTTGCGCGGTCGTTGCCGATCGCGCAATGCGCCGGCTGTGATCGGTAGCGGATGCTCGAACACCCACGCTTTTTGCCCTGATGCAAATTGTTTTCGCTGTGGGTGGTTGCGAGCCGGCTTGTTGAGGTTGCCTTCGGGCAGGTGGGAGAGACCCATGAATCCATTTTCTTCGCCGCCGACTGATCTGTCGCGGCGCCGTTTTGTGCAAGGCGTGGCCCTCGGTGGTGCAGTGGCCGGCCTGGGCCTGCTGCGCCCTTCGAACGTCTGGGCGCTGACCAGCCCCGGCCACCCCACCGTGCTGAGTGGCACCGACTTCGCACTCGACATCGCCGAGACGCCAGTCAACTACACTGGCGCCACGCGCTTGGCCACCACCGTCAACGGTGGTGTTCCCGGACCAATCCTGCGCTGGAAGGAAGGCACCACAGTCAATCTGCGTGTGACCAACCGCTTGCGTGTGCCCACTTCGATCCACTGGCACGGCATCATTTTGCCGTTTCAGGAAGACGGCGTGCCGGGCATCAGCTTTGATGGCATCGCTCCCGGCGAAACCTTCCTCTACCAATTCAAGGTGCGCCAGTCGGGCACCTATTGGTACCACTCGCACTCGGGTTTCCAAGAGCAGACTGGCCTGTACGGCCCGCTGGTGATCGAACCCGCCGGCCCGGATCGCTATCCGACCGATCGCGACTACGTGGTGATGCTCAGCGACTGGACCGACGAGGATCCGGATCGCATCTACGCCAAGCTCAAGAAGCAGAGCGACTACTACAACTTCGCCCAGCCCACGGTGCCGGACTTCTTCCGCGATGTCCGCGAGAAGGGTCTGGGCCAGGCGCTGGCGATGCGCAAGATGTGGAATGAGATGCGCATGAATCCGACCGATCTGGGCGACGTCTCCGGCTACACCTATACCTACCTGATGAACGGCACTGCGCCGGCCGGCAACTGGACAGGGCTGTTCCGTCCCGGCGAAAAGATCCGCCTGCGCATCATCAACGGCTCGGCATCGACCATCTTCGATGTACGCATTCCGGGCCTGAAGATGACGGTCATTTCGGCCGACGGCCAGGACGTCGAACCGGTGGCGGTCGACGAGTTCCGCATTTCGGTGGCGGAGACCTATGACGTCATCGTCGAGCCGCAGGACGAACGCGCATACACGTTGTTTGCCCAATCCATCGACCGCACCGGCTACGCTCGCGGCACGCTGGCGCCACGTGCAGGCATGCACGCCGAAGTACCGGCCATGGACAAGCGCGTGTGGCTCGACATGCAGGACATGATGGGCGCGATGTCGATGGGCAACATGGATCACGGTGCTGGCGGAAGTGCACACGCCGCGATGCCGGGCATGGATCATGGCGGTATGGCCGGCATGGACAAAGGTGCGGCCCCGGTCGTGCGCCACGCGCGTACCGAATATAGCCCCGGCGTGGATATGCACGTGGACATGCCGCGCACCAACCTCGACGATCCGGGCACCGGCCTGCGCGACAACGGTCGGCGCGTGTTGACCTATGCCGACCTGCACACCATCGGCGGCCCGATCGATGCGCGCGAACCCGGCCGCGAGATCGAGCTGCACCTCACCGGCAACATGGAACGCTTCATCTGGTCGTTCGATGGCGTGAAGTTCTCCGACGCCAAGCCGGTGCACTTCAACAGTGGCGAGCGCCTGCGCATCGTGCTGGTCAACGACACCATGATGAACCACCCGATCCACCTGCATGGCATGTGGAGCGAGCTGGAAAGTCCGGACGGCCAATTCCAGGTGCGCAAGCACACCATCAACGTACAGCCGGCGCAGCGCGTCACCTACGCAGTGTCAGCCGACAACCTTGGTCGCTGGGCCTACCACTGCCATCTGCTGTATCACATGGAGGCGGGCATGTTCCGCGAGGTGGTGGTGTCATGAACATGCATCGCCGCAATACCTCAACCGTTCCGTGTCGTTCGGTGTTGCTGGCCGCACTGCTGCTGGCGTTGCCACTGGCGGTCACGGCACAGAGCGCGCCCGCGTCCAGCAGCACGACGCCAATGGACATGAGTTCCATGCCAGGGATGGATCACGGCAGCATGCCCGGCATGACGATGCCGGCTGCCGCGAGCAGCAATACGAAACCGGCGACGAAAGCGCCCGCCAAGAAAGCCAAGAAGAAACCCGTACCGACCTCATCGACGCCTGCTCCCCACGACATGGGAGGCATGCCGGGCATGGACCATAGCAGCATGCCCGGCATGGACCACGGTGCGATGCCTGCCACGCCGATGTCCGCCCATCCTCCCGCATCGGCGGCACCCACCGGCGACATGTCGGAGATGGATCACTCGTCGATGCCCGGCATGAACCCAGAAGCAATGCAAGGGATGGATCACAGTGGGATGGCCGGGATGGACCACGGCACGATGCCCCAAAAGGGACAGGGCAACATGGCCGGCATGGGCGCGATGCCGGGCATGACGATGGGACCAATGCAAGGTGGCAGCGCGCCAGCGGACGCACGCAGTGACGACTATTCCGACGGCGTCGCGGGCAGCCCCGTACAGGGGTTGCACATGCACGGCAGCGCGCCGTTCGGCATGCTGCTGATTGACCAACTCGAAGCGTTCCACGGTCGCGATGCCAACGGCCAGAGCTGGGAAGCCCAAGGCTGGTACGGCAACGACGAGGACAAGTTGTGGATTCGCACCGAAGGCGAGCGCAGCCGCGGCAAGCTGGACGATGGTGATCTCGAAGCGTTCTGGAACCACAACATCGCCACGTTCTGGAGCACTCAGCTCGGTGGCCGCCAAGACTTGGGCGTAGGCCCTAAGCGGACGTGGGCCGCGTTCGGCGTGCAAGGCCTGGCACCGTACTGGTTTGAACTGGAAGCCACCGGCTATGTCGGCGCATCAGGCCGCACGGCTGCGCGCCTGCGGGCCGAGTACGAGTTGTTGTTCACCCAGCGGTTGATCCTGCAGCCAGAAGCCGAGATCAACCTGTACGGCAGGAATGATCCGCAGCGCCGGATCGGCAGCGGTGTCTCCGACGTGCAATTCGGTCTGCGCCTGCGCTACGAGATCCGCCGCCAGTTCGCGCCGTACATCGGCGTGAACTGGGTGCGCCGCCTCGGCACCAGCGCCGACTACGCGCGGCAGGATCATCAACCCGTTCTCGACCGGCAGATCGTGGCCGGCGTCCGCATCTGGTTTTGAGGAGAAACATCATGAAGCAGCACATCAAGCATCACAGCATCACGGTTGTCGTCGTTCTGGGCGTGCTGGCCATCGGCGCAGGTGCGTTCGTGTACTCCGGCATCTACAACATCGGAGCCGACGACCACCACACCAAGCCGGTCTTTGCAGTACTTCAAACCCTGCGTGAAAACTCCATTCATGCGCGCTCCAAGGACATCGTTGTGCCTGACCTCAACGACCCGCAGTTGATACTCAAGGGGGCCGGCCAGTACGCGGCCATGTGCACTCAGTGCCATCTCAAGCCCGGTATGAAAGACTCGGAAATCCGCCCCGGCCTGTACCCGCAGCCGCCGAATCTGTCGCAGGTACGGGTGGAACCGAAGGAAGCGTTCTGGATCATCAAGCACGGCATCAAGATGAGCGCGATGCCGGCATGGGGTGGCAGCCATGACGACCCGACGATGTGGAGCATGGTCGCGTTTCTGCAGAAGCTGCCCGACATGACGCCAGCGCAATACAAAGACATAGTGGCCAGGGCTCCCGCAGATCACGACATGGACATGGACGGGGAGGGTGGCCACAGCCATGGCGGGGCGGCCGATGAGGACGCTCACGGTGCCGCCGACATGAATGGCATGGAGATGTCCGCCGAAGCCGGTCACAGCCATGATGCGGCTGCGGAAGATGGCCACGATCATGCGGCAGCCACCGCCCCCGCAGCCGAAGCCCTGTTGTCGCTGGACGGAATGAAGCCGAAGGCGGCACCCGCGGCCGAAGCGGTGGCGCAGGCGTTCCAGGCGGCGTTGCAGCGCGGTGATCGCGCGGCCGTGCTCGCGCTACTGGCACCCGAAGTCACCATCCGCGAAGGCGGCCATACGCAGACGCACGACGAATATGCAAATGGCCACTTGGGTGAAGACATTGCGTTCCTGAAGGGCGCGAAGATCACGCCGGTCTCGCTGGGTTCGATGCCGATGGGCGACACCGCCATGGTCGGTAGCGAGAGCGACATCCAGGCCACGGTCAAGGGCAAATTGACCAAGTTGCGCAGCCGCGAGCTGCTTACCCTCAGGAAGGACGGCAAGGACTGGAAGATCGTGTCCATCCGATGGGAATCCGCACCGCTACCGGGAGAGTGACCGTGAAGCGAGTGAGCATCTCACCCGTGAATGCAAGAAACGTTTTGTTCGCGGCAATCGCCGTTGTTTCCCTCAGCGTGCTTGGTGCCTGCACCCGCCCCGTCGATGCGCAGTCCAGCCAGCGAATCCCCGCGACAATGGGGGACGCAACGGCAAGCCCACCGGACGCAACGCTCCCGGTCATGCTGGTACACAAAAGCGCTACGTGTGGTTGTTGCAGCGCATGGGTCGATCATATGCGGGCCGCCGGCTTCAGGGTCGATGTGCGCGATGTCGACGACCTCGATGCGGTAAAGGCCCGCGTCGGCGTTCCGGCCGGCAAGGGCTCGTGCCACACCGCCGAAGTGGGCGGCTATTTCATCGAAGGTCATGTGCCGGCACTGGACATCAAGCGGCTCCTGGCCGAGAAGCCCAAAGCCAGGGGGCTCGTCGTTCCGGGCATGCCGGCCGGATCACCGGGCATGGAGCTGCCTGACGGCCGCGTTCAGCCCTATGTCGTTGAGCTTGTTGCCCCCGACGGCACCACTTCCGTCTTCGCTCACCATGCGTATTGATACGTCGATCGACGCCAAGCCATTGCCATCGTCATGGGAGGATGCATGAACACCCACCATCACCACACGGACGCCGACAACCACGGACATCACGGCCACCCCGGCGCGGGGACAACCGCGATCGATCCGGTTTGTGGCATGCAGGTCGATCCAGATCAGACCGCCCATCACGCCGGACATGAAGGGGTCACGCACCATTTCTGCTCGGCACGCTGCCTGGAACGCTTCGTGGCGGATCCGGCCAAATATCTGACCCGGCGACCCGATGACGCCCCCGCGCAGCCACCGGTGGGAACGATGTATATCTGCCCGATGCATCCGCAGGTGCGCCAGGAAGGCCCCGGCATCTGCCCGATTTGCGGCATGGCGCTGGAGCCGGAAATGCCGGGGCTGGACGACGAGGAAAATCCCGAGCTGCGTGATTTCAGCCGCCGCTTCTGGTGGACCTTGCCGGCGACGCTGGTGGTGCTCGTGCTGGCGATGTTTGGCCACTACTTTCCTTGGCTACCGGTAGACACCCGAACCTGGATCGAACTGGTACTGACCATCCCGGTGGTGTTGTGGGCAGGCTGGCCGTTTTTCGTTCGCTGCGTGCAGTCGGTCCGCAACCTCAGTCCCAACATGTGGACCCTGATCGGCATCGGCGTGGGCGCGGCGTTCGGCTACAGCATCGTTGCCACCATCGCACCGGATCTGTTTCCCGAGTCGTTCCACGAGCACGGCCGCGTTGGTGTCTATTTCGAAGCCGCTGCGGTGATCGTCTCGCTGACCCTGCTTGGCCAGCTGCTCGAACTGCGTGCCCGCTCGAAGACATCGACTGCCCTGAAAGCCCTGCTGGGGCTGGCGCCGAAGACCGCACGCCGCCTGCGCGACGATGGCGACGAGGAGGATGTCGAACTCAGCCACGTTCACGTCGGTGATCGCCTGCGGGTACGCCCTGGTGAAAAGGTGCCGGTGGACGGCAAAGTGATCGAAGGGCGCTCTCATGTCGACGAGTCGATGCTGACCGGGGAACCCGTCCCGGTCGAAAAAGCCATCGGCTCCAGCGTGATTGGCGCGACCCTCAACGGCACTGGCAGCCTGGTGATCCGGGCGGAGAAAGTCGGCTCGGCGACGGTGCTGTCGCAGATCGTGCAACTGGTCGCGCAGGCGCAACGCTCGCGCGCACCGATGCAGCGCATGGCCGACAAGGTGGCTTTCTGGTTCGTGCTGGCGGTCCTGGCGATTGCCGTTGCAACCTTCTTCGTATGGGGGCTGTTCGGTCCGGAACCGTCGTGGACGTTCGCTGTGCTCAACGCAATCTCGGTCCTGATCATCGCCTGCCCCTGCGCGCTGGGACTGGCTACGCCGATGTCGATCATGGTGGCGACCGGCCGTGCCGCCGGGGAGGGCGTATTGTTCCGCGATGCCGAGGCGATCGAGAACCTGCGCAAGATCGACACCCTGATCGTGGACAAGACGGGAACCCTGACCGAGGGACGTCCGGCGTTCCACACTGCGCTCGCGGCCGAAGGGTTCACCGAGCAGGAAGTGCTGCGCCTGGCGGCCAGCCTCGATCAGGGCAGCGAGCACCCACTGGCCGACGCGATCGTCGCGGAAGCCCGCCGCCGTGACCTGGCGCTGGAAACACCGGAGAGCTTCGAGTCGTCCACCGGCATCGGGGTCCGCGGCAAAGTGGGAGGCGCCATCCTGGCGATCGGCAATACCGCGCTGATGCAGGAGGTCGGGGTCGATGCCTCGGTTCTTTCCATCCCGGCCGAAGAGCTGCGCCGGGCCGGCGCCAGCGTGATGTATCTGGCGGTCGATGGCGCCCTGGCCGGCCTGCTCGCGGTGGCCGACCCGATCAAGGCCACCACCGCAGGAGCCATCACATCGCTGCACGATGCGGGCCTGAAAATTGTGATGGCCACCGGCGACGGCGTCACCACGGCCCATGCGGTCGCCCGCACGCTGGGCATCGACGAAGTCCATGGCGAGGTCCGCCCGAAGGACAAGATCGACCTCGTGCGACAGCTGCAAGCCAAGGGGCATCGGGTGGCGATGGCTGGCGACGGGATCAACGACGCCCCCGCGCTTGCCGGCGCCGATGTCGGCATCGCGATGGGCACCGGCACCGACGTGGCAATGTCGAGCGCGCAGGTGACACTGGTGAAAGGCGACTTGCGCGGCATTGTGCGGGCACGGTCGATCTCCAACGACACCGTCGCGAACATGAAGCAGAACTTGGGCTTTGCATTCCTCTACAACGCGCTGGGTGTACCGATTGCGGCCGGCGTGCTGTACCCCGTGATGGGCCTGTTGCTCAGCCCGATGATCGCCGCTTTGGCGATGAGCCTGAGCTCCGTGTCGGTGGTTGCCAACGCATTGCGACTGGGCCGAAAACGGCATGGCTAAGGTTTCCAACGTCAGCGAGTGGAGCAAAGCGGACCCAACTCATTGTCTCCGCCGGCAAGCGTGGGAGTACGCCATCATGTGTTTCCTTTCTCACGCCCGGCGTAGCTTGGTATCAGATCTGGCAGCCATCCCAAGTATGGCAAGCGAGCGCTCGGCTGTCGGGCATGGTCATATTGGAGGTCGGCGGCACCTGCCACTGTTCACCAGCAACCGGCAGGTGCTGGCCGTCGATCTCAGAAGTGGTCGTCTATATGGCTCACCGGCACGATGGTCTTCAGGAGGGGTTCCGGGTTGACCGGCGAGAACAGCAAAGGAGATCCGGCTGACAACTTATAGTTGATTCAAGTCAATGCAATTCTTGATATTTGTGGGTAAATTGCCATCTATGGGCCGTCCTCTCCGCATGCGTCGCACCACACGTCGCCGCCTTATCTGGTTGGTGACGCTGCTGATGCTTTGGCAGCAGATGGCACTGGCTGCCTACGTTTGTCCGACGGTCCCCGAAGCGACACCGGCGGCTGCGCTGATGACTTCCATGCCGGGCATGGACGGCGGCTGTGCGCAGAATCAGGATGCCCCCGCCAGCCCTCTGTGCCAGAAGCATTGCGCGCCCGATCACGCGACGCAGGTTGAAGCGCATACGGCGGCGGTGCCGTTGAGCGTGTTGCCGGCAATGCCACCGATGCTGATCACGCCCGCCGTTGTTGCGCTGCCATCGAATCGCGCGCTCCAACGGGTCGGGCATCTGCGCGCGCCGCCACCTCCGCCCATGTTGCTGTTCTGCTCACTCCTGATCTGATCTGACACGTCTCGGCATCGACGTACGTGGCGTCGCGCCGCACGGCGCGACGCAAACTGCAGATCAACGGAGTGTCCACCCATGTTGTCCTTTCACTTTGCCCGGCGCCTGACGGTGTTGGGTCTGGCCGCGCTCCTGATGGGAGCCTTGGCCACGGTGGCCTGTGCCATCGAACCGCCGCTGACACTGGAAGCGGCCGTTCGGCAAGGCCTGGCGCGGGCGCCGCAACTTGAAGCGCGTACCGCCGATACGGCGGCAGCCCGCGAGGAAGGCGCGCGCGCCGGGCGGTTGCCGGATCCCACTCTGACGCTCGGGCTTTCCAATGTTCCCGTCACCAGCCCGGGGGCTTTCAGCCTGCGCTCGGACGGCATGACCATGCGCACCGTCGGCGTGATGCAGACGATTCCATCGCGAGCGGCGCGTGACGCCGAGCGCGGTTTGGCCGCTGCGCAAATTGATGCAGCCGAAGCCGATTACGTCGGCGCGGCGCAAACGGTGCGCGAACGTATTGCCGATGCGTGGATCGAGGTATGGGCCACACAACAGAAACGTGCGCTGTTGGGCGAGTTGCGTGGCGAAAGCGCATTAGCCGTGCAGATTGCGCAGGCGCGGCTGCGCGGTGGCGACGGCAGCGCCACCGACGCGCTGGCGGCGCGCACGGATGCGGCCACACTGGACAACCGACTGGAGGCCGTTGACGCCGATCTCGCTGCGGCACATACGGGGTTGCGGCGTTGGCTTGGTGGGGACGTGGCCACCGTGGCCGACACGGCAGATTTCCAGGTGCTGCCGGTAGCGCCTGCTCGGCTTGAGCAAGCCATTGATCAGCAGGCGCCCATGCGGGCGTGGCAAGCACGCGAACAGGTGGCTGAGGCCGCACTCGCCCAGGCACGGGCGGCCAAACGCCCGGATTGGAACGTGTCGGTGAATTATGGCCGGCGCGCGCCGTATCTCTCGGACATGGTGAGCTTGCAGGTGGGCGTGAGCCTGCCGTTGTTCACCCGTAACCGGCAGGATCGCGGCGTCAGCGCCAAGCAGGCGCAATGGGATGCAGTGCAGGCCGATCACGAAGATGCGCGTCGCGCTCAGCGCGAAGCGGTGGCGCGTGCGGTGGTGAGTTGGCAGGGTTGGGGACGCCAAGTCCAGCGTTATCAGGACACCTTGTTGCCGCTGGCACGGGATCGTGCGCGCACCGCGCTCGCGGGCTACCGCGGCGGCGGTGCGCTGCAGCCATGGCTCGATGCCCGTCGCGATGAAATCGAACAGCGGCTTGCCTACGCGGAGGCGCTGGCCACCCGCGCGCGGCTGTGGGCCGCACTGGCCTATTTGGTGCCGAACCCGGAGACCACGCCATGAAGCGCACGCACTTGAAACCGGTCCTGATGATTTTCGCCGGCGCCTTGCTCGCAGCGGTACTGCTGGTGGTTGGCTATCTCGGCGGTCGCCAGCATGCACCCTCGGTATCGGCGTCGACTGGCAATGCGGCATCAGCAACGGACGCCGCTGAGCGGAAAGTCCTGTACTGGTACGACCCGATGGTGCCGCAGCAGCATTTCGCCAAACCGGGTCTGTCGCCGATGGGCATGCAGATGGTGCCCAAGTATGCCAATGATGGTGGACCTAAGGATGGCATCCAAATCGACCCCACCACGGTGCAGAACCTCGGCGTGCGCACGGCGCTGGTCGAGCGGCGGGTGCTGGCCTCGGCCATCAGGGTGCCCGGTACGATCACCTGGAACTTGCGCCAAGCCAGCACGATCAGCGCGCGGGTCGATGCGGTCATCAGCAAGCTGGAGGTCCGCGCGCCGTATACCGTGGTCGCTGCCGGCGCGCCGCTGGCGCAGTTGCTGGCGCCGCAATGGAACAGTGCGTTGGCGGAATATCGCGCGCTCGAGCAGGCGCAGTCCACCGACGCGCGCGAACTGCGCTCTGCCGCACGGCAACGACTGCAGGTGTTGGGGCTGACGCCCGCAGATATCAAGTCGCCGCGTCACGGTGCAGGTGCGACGATCACGCTGCACGCCCCGCAAGCGGGCGTCGTCACGACACTGGACGTGCGTGAAGGCCAGCGTGTCACTGCCGGTCAAACCTTGATGACCGTGAATGGCCTGTCCACTGTGTGGATCGAAGCGGCGCTGCCGCAAGCGGCAGCCGGCACGGTGCACAGCGGCACACCGGTGGTGGTCACGGTCGATGCGCTGCCGGGTCGGTCGTTCCACGGCAGCGTGGAAACCTTGCTGCCGGATGTGGATGCGGTGACACGCACCCAGCGCGCCCGCATCGTGCTCGATAATCCCGACGGTGCGCTGAGTCCAGGCATGTTCGCCACCGTGCAACTCAACCCGACTCCGGACGCGGCCGTACCGGTGGTGCCGGACGACGCGCTGATCGCGACGGGCACCCACACACGAGTCATTCTCGCCGAGGGAGATGGCCACTTCCGTGCCGTATCGGTGCGCATCGGGCGTGCGGCCGGCGGCTATACGGAAATTCTCGACGGCCTCGCGGGTGGCGAGAAAGTCGTGGTCTCCGGCCAATTCCTGATCGATTCGGAGGCGAGCCTGTCTGGCGCGCTGGAGCGTCTGAATGACAACACCGCCAAACCGGCATCGGCCGCAAGTGCACCGATGCCGAGCATGCCGAAGGGAGACAAACCATGATCGCCGCCCTGATTCGCGCGGCGATCGTATATCGGGTGTTTGTGCTGTTGGCTGCACTGGCCTTGGCCCTGATGGGCATGTTCTCGGTGACGCGCACGCCGGTCGACGCGCTGCCCGACCTGTCCGACACCCAGGTGATCATCCGTACCAGCTACCCGGGCCAATCGCCGCAGGTGGTCGAGGATCAGGTCACCTATCCGCTCGCCACCACCATGCTCTCGGTGCCCGGCGCGACGACGGTGCGCGCCTTTTCGTTCTTCGGCGACTCCTACGTCGATGTGTTGTTCGATGACAGCACCGACTTGTACTGGGCACGCTCGCGTGTCCTGGAGTACCTGAGCCAGGCACGAGATCGCCTGCCGGCCGGCGTCACTCCTGCGCTCGGCCCGGATGCCACGGGACTCGGCTGGATCTACGAATACGCGCTGGTTGATCGCACCGGCCAGCACGATCTTGGTCAGTTGCGTGCGCTGCAGGACTGGTTCCTTCGCTATCAGCTCAAGACCGTGCCGAATGTCGCCGAAGTGGCGACTTTGGGCGGCATGGAGCGCGCGTGGCAGATCGTGCCCGATCCGCAGGCGCTGGCTGCCCGCGGCGTCACCGTCGCGCAGCTGGTCGATGCGGTGCGCAGCGCGAACGGTGCCAATGGTGGCTCGGTGATCGAACAGGGCGAAGCGGAGCTGATGGTACGCAGCGAAGGCTACCTGAAGAGCAAAACGGACTTCGAGAGCGTGCCGATCGCCGCCAACGCCGGCGGTGTGCCGGTGCTGCTGCGCGATGTGGCGACGGTGCGGCGTGGCCCGACGTTTCGTCGTGGCATTGCCGAGCTGGACGGGCAGGGCGAAGTGGTCGGCGGCATCATCGTGATGCGCACCGGCAAGAACGCAAAGGCCACCATCGCCGCCGTGAAAGCACGGCTGGCGGAACTGCAGCGCAGCCTGCCGGCCGGCGTCGAGATCGTGCCCACCTACGATCGCTCGCGGCTGATCGACGCCGCGGTGAGCAATCTGTGGAGCAAGTTGTTCGAAGAATTCCTGGTGGTGACGCTGGTCTGCGTCTTGTTTCTGGGGCACTTGCGCTCAGCGCTGGTGGCCGTGATCACGCTGCCGCTGGGTGTGTTGGTTGCCTTCATTGCACTGCATCTGCAAGGCGTCACGGCGAACCTGATGTCGCTCAGCGGTATCGCGATCGCGATCGGCGCGATGGTGGATGCGGCGATCGTGATGATCGAGAACGCGCACAAGCATCTGGAACATTGGCGCGAAGCGCACGACGGCGAGGATCCAAAAGGGACCGCACGCTGGTCGCTGATTGCCGAGGCCGCCGCCGAGGTGGGGCCCGCGCTGTTTGTGAGCCTGTTGATCATCGCGCTGTCGTTCGTGCCGGTATTTGCGCTGCAGGGACAGGAAGGCAAGCTGTTCAAGCCGCTGGCCTTCACTAAGACCTACGCGATGGCGGCAGCGGCCGGGCTGGCGGTGACGCTGGTGCCGGTGCTGATGGGTTATTTGATCCGCGGACGCGTTCGTGCGGAGCGCGACAATCCGCTCAACCGGGGTTTGATCCATGGCTATCGGCCTCTCCTCGAAGCCGTGCTGCGCTACCCGAAAGCGACCTTGGTGCTGGCCGGTGTGCTGCTGCTCACCGCGGTCATTCCGATGACCAAGCTCGGCAGCGAGTTCATGCCCGCGATGGACGAGGGCACGTTGTTGTACATGCCTACCGCACTGCCGGGGCTGTCCGCCGGCAAGGCCTCGCAGTTGCTGCAGTTGACCGATCGCATGATCAAGACCGTACCCGAGGTTGATCATGTGTTTGGCAAGGCGGGACGCGCCGAAACGGCCACCGATCCGGCACCGCTGGAAATGTTCGAGACCGCGATCACCTTCAAGCCGAAGGACCAGTGGCGGCCAGGCATGACGATGGACAAGATCAAGGCGGAACTGGACCAGGCGGTACACGTGCCGGGGCTGACGAACCTGTTCGTGCCGCCGATCCGCAACCGCATCGACATGCTCTCCACCGGCATCAAGAGCCCGATCGGCATCAAGGTGCTGGGTACCGACCTGGCCACATTGCAGACCGTGGCCGATCGCATCGAAACGGTGGCGAAGACCGTGCCCGGTGTCAGCTCGGCGATTGCCGAGCGCCCGACCAGCGGCCGCTACGTCGACGTGCACATCCGTCGCGACGCCGCCGCGCGCTACGGGTTCACCCAGGAGCGCGTGCAGCAACTGATCGCAACCGTGGTCGGCGGCGATCCGATCGGTCAGACCATTGAAGGGCGCGAACGTTATCCCATCGTGGTGCGCTACCCGCGTGCCGAGCGCGATTCCATTGGAGCGCTGCGGCAGTTGCCGATCGTCGCTGCCAACGGTGCACAGATCACACTTGGCCAGGTCGCTGACATTGCCGTTGATGCAGGACCGTCCATGCTGAAAAGCGAGGGCGGGCAGTTGGCCACTTATGTCTACGTCGATACGGCCGGCAGTGATTTGGGCACGGTGGTGGCCAACCTGCAACGCGCGGTGGCGCAGCAAGTCAAATTACCGCCGGGTACGACCGTGGCTTGGTCCGGTCAGTTCGAATACCTGGCCAGTGCCATGGAAAGACTCAAGGTGGTGGTGCCGATTGCGCTGGTGATCATTTTTCTATTGATCTATGCCGTTTTCCGTCGGGCGAGCGAAGCCGCGCTGATTATGGCCAGCGTGCCGCTGGCACTGGTCGGCGGCCTGTGGCTGATCTGGTTGCTTGGTCATGCGGTGTCGGTGGCCACGATCATCGGCTTCATCGCGCTGGCTGGCGTCGCCGCCGAATTCGGCGTGGTGATGCTGTTGTATCTGCACCATGCCTGGGAACACCAACTTGCGCTCGATCCCCACGCCGGTCCAGAAGCGCTGGACGAAGCGATCCGCGAAGGTGCCGTGCAGCGCGTGCGCCCGAAGGCGATGACCGTCGCGGTGATCCTCGCCGGCCTGTTTCCGATCCTGCTCGGCCATGGCGCCGGTTCGGAAGTGATGCAGCGCATCGCCGCTCCGATGATCGGCGGCATGGTCACGGCACCCTTGCTGTCCATGCTCGTTATACCCGCGGCATACCGCCTGCTGGTTCGCTATCGGCTGCGTAAAGTCAGCAAGACAAACACCGCACTTCACCCCAACCCGCAAGGAAACTGAGCCATGAAAAAGCCATACATCACTCTCGCGATCGTCGCCGCACTGGTCACTGCTCCGGTGTTTGCCAGCCCTCAGCAGATGGATCCCAACATGCCGGGCATGGCTGGGATGCACGAAGCCGCACCCGCCGATGTGCAGGGCGTGGGCGTAGTCAAGGCGGTCGATGCCGCCAAGAACACCATCACGCTGCAGCATGAGGCGATTGCCGCCATTGGCTGGCCGGCCATGACGATGCCGTTCAAGGTGGCTTCGCCGGAGCTACTGAAGCACGTGAAGGTGGGCGACAAGGTGCAGTTCACCTTCCGTCAGGCCAGCACAGGCAGCACGGTGACGGCGATCCGTCCGGCACGTTGACAGGCCACGTCGCCGGCTGGCCTTCAACTGTCGAGGGCCGGCCGGCGGTCGTGAAAGCAGTACCGCCGCGTACGTTATGCGTGTGCGTGGCGGTGTTTGTCGCGGTTGTTATTCTGGAGAACAGCGATGAGATCGTTTGCTGTTTGTCTCAGCCTCCCGCTGCTGCTCGTGGGCCTCACCTTGGGTAGCGTCGCGTACGCAGCCGATTCTTACACCGATGGTTGGGTTGGCCATGTGGATGGCCAGCGTTTGGACGTCTGTTATCGAGTCACGCCGCTGCCGGCGGTTGGTGCGCGACTGGAGGTCCT
>Ga0209941_1000194_pt1 | contig 106424 bp, 98 predicted proteins | sample ThiBiot_300_plan_FD_183945 | JGI IMG/M metagenome (GOLD analysis project Ga0209941, IMG submission 183945) | Wastewater bioreactor microbial communities from Cape Town, South Africa - Thiocy_solids_1 (SPAdes) | ecosystem: Engineered > Bioremediation > Thiocyanate > Unclassified | place: South...
CCACCGCCTGATTACCATGTGTTATCTGATCTGCGGCAAGCTCAAACACCTGCCCACCAACCCTTGGATCGCCTCAAACGTTCAGACGGCTAAATGACTCAATTCCACACGGATCGCGAGAGAGCCCTTTTTCTGTGTTCCACAGGCCAATGCCGCGGGATCATTCGTTTCATATTTTTCAGATAGTTTTTCTGTCTCCTTTTGTAGTTGTGAGTTTCTTGCAGCTTATAAAATTAGTCATCAACATGAAAAGCGGGTACGTGGTAACCGGATTTGGCCCAGGGTATGGCATGTTCAAGTGGCATTTCGATAGAAATATGTCTTGGTTCCTTGTGGGAGTTTTTAGTGAGCTAACGATATGGTCCATGCTGGGATTTAGTGTTTTTCGGTTTCTTCTAAAAGCGAAATAGCCTAACCAAATCTGCAACCCGTAGCCCGGAATCAATAAAGGGGACGTGGCTAACTAAATCCGCTCGCGAAGGTCTCCCGGTGATCGGCAGGAGAACGGTCGAAGGCGCCCCGGTGAGGGGCGGCAGTGAGCCCCAGGGAACCGACCGTCACTGCGCCGGTTCTCGCCACCCCACCTAGGCAAGACCACCGCATCACGGCAAGATGCAGCGGACGATAGTCGGGGATCGGTCAGGGGAAGGGGGCAGGGGAAGCTGGGCAGGTTCACTGAACCGCTTCGCTGCTCGACTGCGAGACATGGGGGACATGGCTCATCAGATTCACGAACCGTCTTCCGGGTCGGGCTCGGCCGTGCCGTCCTGATTGGCCACTTTCCGTTGTCGATCGGCTTGATCGCGATGCAGGCATTCCGCAATCCCATCCACCGACAGGAGCTCCCATGCTGTTCAGTCAACCCAATTCATACCGGGGCAGGATTCCCCTGGAGTTGTACGTCGAACTGCAGAACAAGTTCCCGCAGGACGAGCTGGAGTCCGATCTGGCGTGGCTGCGACGCATAAAGAAGGATCCGTCGCTGTACCAGAAGATGTTCGGGACACCGCAGTTCAAGCTGGAGTTGATCCAGGCGGTGCAGCGTCGGGCGGCGATTGCAAAGATGGCCGCCGCCGGGGCGACGCGACAGGGAAAGGACTGGAAGGCGTGGTCTCCCGCTGCGCGCTATCAGGAGGATCTGGCGCGCGAGGTCCAGAAGTCCGGCAAGCAACCGTCGGAGTATGCCAAGGAAGCCTACGCGCAGTTGCTGGAGCAGTTCGACGCCACGACTCCCGTCAACGGGAGCGTGTTCTGGAACGGCATCAACGAACTTGCCCTGATGAAGAAGATCGACAAGTGGAACAGCAGTGGGGAGATCTTCGGCCAGTTGGAGGCGACCACGGCTGCCCGCTATGTGAACAAGCAATTCGTGTGGGAGCCGGGCGGTGCGTTCGCCAACTACTTCACGAGCGTGTCCGGCAAGCTCGGGCACGCGGCACGAGGGCATGTCACCGCGGTTTGCCGGTGTGGACTTCGCAACGATTCCATCCTGACCACGACCGAACTTCCGGCCATGGTCAAGTTGATGACTGACCAGATCAAGGCGAAGAAGGAGCCCGTCATCACCGATTTCACCATCGTCGTGATCGAGCCCATCCTGCTGCCGGACCAGCCGTACGCGATATACACCAACAATGATCTGGCGAAGGTCTCGATCGTCAGTCCGAAGCCGGGGAAGCGCATCAGTGGTCGAGACGATTGCAACGTGGACGGACAGCTTTCCATCAGCAATCCCTTCCTTCAATACTACTGGGCTGCCCGGGGACGCCGGCCCGAAACCGCGGCTGTGACAAGGATCAAGGAAGACCTCAAGTCCCTGATCACGTGGCCGTGACCCGGCGCGCGGCCGAGCGGAAACCGGGGGGCGCTTCACTTGCGGGCGTCCGCAATCCCAAAAGGATCAGGACCGTTTCTGACCGGTAGTGGCGAATTCAGGGGGCGTGCGCTCGCGTCCATTTCCTATTGAATGGTCGACGCTGACGCCGGTTTCGCAGCCCCCGCTTTCGCAACTGCAACTGATCGGCAGCTCGCTGCATCTGGTGAATCAACGCCGCCAAGTCGGACGGTGACCCAGAGAGCTTCCCGATGATCGACCGCGCCTCCCGAGTTCGCATGCTCAGGTTTGCCCCCTTGTGGGCATCGCTTTCGCTGTTCTGCGCGGCGACTCCGTGCATGGCTGCAGCACCCGCAAACACGCCGCTGCCCGATACGCCGGTGGGCCACCTCGCCGGCGAACTGATCCGTCATGCCAATGACGACGGCCCGGTACGGATCAGGCAATGGGTGCCCGGTGTCCTGTCGGCATCCATGGCCGCGGACGACAAGGCGGCGTTTGTCACGGACCTGGCTTCGGCGGCACGCGACAGCGGCGGTCTGGACGTGTTCGATGTGCGCACCGATCCACGCCAGCCCGGGCTGCTCGAAGTGGCCGTCAAGGGACGGCGCAACGGGCAGGCCGCGCTGTTCTGGCTGATCGCCGATCCGGCGCATCCGGACCGGCTTGGGCAGGCGAACCTGGTGCCGATGGACAATCCGCTTTACGCGGACTGGCCGAAGGGGCCGGTCTCGCATGCGGAGCTGGGAAAACAGATACACGCCGTACTGGACAAGCTGGCAAGCGTGTCCGATTTCTCCGGTTGCGTGACCGTGCTCGATGGCGGCGAGACCGTGTTCGACGAGTGCCGCGGCCTGGCCGAACGCAGCTTCCACGTGCCGGTCGACCAGCAGACGAAGTTCCGCATCGGCTCGGTCGGCAAGATGTTCACCGCGGTCGCCATTGCGCAACTGGTCGAGGCCGGCAAGCTGTCGTGGGACGACACGCTGGCGAAGCGGGTTCCGGAATATCCCGACCAGGCGACGGCGAAGAGGATCACCGTGTGGGAGCTCCTGCACCACACCTCGGGCCTCGGCGATTTCCTGGTGCCGGAATATTTCGAACACGCCAAGCGCTACGCCAACCCGGGGGACTACCTGGGACTGATCGCCCGCCAGCCCAGGATGGGCGAGCCGGGCAAGGGGTTGAGCTACAGCAACGCCGGCTACGTCCTGCTCGGTCGCATCATCGAGAACGTCTCGGGCGAAAGTTACTTCGACTACATCCGGCAGCATGTCTTCGAGCCTGCCCGGATGACCGCGAGCGGCTTCGAGAGTGTCGACCAGATCGTGCCCGGACTGGCGGTGGGCTACTACCACGACGATGGGGTGTTCTCCCGGACATGGAAGGCCAACTGGGTGCAGGGCATCTACAAGGGCAGTCCTGCAGGCGGCGGCTATTCCACCAATGCCGACCTGCTGCGGTTCGCTGCGGCCCTGCACGGCGGCAAGCTGCTCAAGTCGGTGACCCTGGCGAAGATGTTCGACGACGCCCTGCCGGCCGGTCCCGGTGCCGTGGGCGCCGGCATCGATGAGCGTCTTTCGCACGGCCGCCACATCCGCGGCCATCAGGGGGGCATCGAAGGCACCACGGCAAACCTGGAGATGGTGTGGGAAACCGGCGCAGCCGTGGCCCTGACCAGCAACGAAGGACCCTCCCAGCACTGGTTGCTGGCCGAACAGATCGCCGACTTGCTTGCCGCTGAAGGCGCAGGGAAGTGAGTGGGGGAAAGCGTGCTGCCGCACTGGCGGTCGCCCGGGAATGAGACGGCGCGGCTGCGCGTGCAAGCGCGCAGCGGCCCGATACGCCGCGAGCGGGTCCGCCATGCCGATGACGATCGCCAGGTACGGATCACGCAATGGGCGCCGACGGCGACAGTGCTCGGGACCTTCCCGATCGGCCATCGAGCGTATGGCTTGTTCCCGAGGCTTTTCGCCCAGGACCGGTGGTGAACGGCCGCTCCGGCTCCCGCCGGCCTCGACGCGCTGTCCGCATGGACGGAGTCTTTGTCCGCGGACAGTGCCTGAGCGATCGCGGGGCGCGGCCGCATGCGTCTGGAACGTTACGTGCTTGGAGCACGGAACCTCGATGCCGGAAGCACGCCCATGTTCGTCATGCCACCACCGCCGCCACCAGCCATCCCGGCCCCGGTCATCCGCGAGGATGTCCGCTATTACGCAATCGAGGGTCGAGGCGAACCCGAACTGGTTGCGCAGATGAACGCGAAGGGTTACCGGGATCAGCATGGCCGTTACTGGGGCTACACCTCGCCGCAGCTGAAATGGAGTTTCGACACGCAGCCCGCCGAAGGCCACTGCAATCTGGTCGATCCAAAGGTGGTGCTGACCATCACCACCACCTTGCCGGCATGGACGCCGCCTGCCGGCACGTCGGCCGCCATGACGGCCAAGTGGCATGCGTTCGATCGGGCAATACGCCACCACGAGGGAGAGCACGCGCGGATAGCCCGCGACGAGGCCCGCGAGCTGGTTGCCTTGATGCGAAGGCATCGCCGCGACGTTACCTGCGGTGGCCTCGATGCATCCCTGCAGGCGCAGGGAAGGGTGATCATGCGCAGAGCCGAAGCGGCGAATGCCGAACTGGACAGGCGCACGCGACACGGTGCAACCGAAGGCGTGGCGATGGGCTGGTGAGGAATCCGCGGCCCGATCGGACTCAGACAGCCAAGGGGACGTGACTGGCCGAGTGCGGAAGTGGTCCCCGCTTCATTGGGCTCGATTCCGTTGGATGAGCCACCTCCATCCTGCTGGCCTTCCGTTCGCCTGCTGTACGATGGCCGTGCATCGGGTCACGCCCGGTGCGCAGCGTGCATGCCAGGCAACGAAGGAGGTGAATCTCGATGGGACGAAGCCCCGAGGCGCTGTTGCGCAGGCTGTCGGTGCGCCAGCGGATGACGGCCATCATCGCGCTGCTGTTGCTGCCACTTGCCGTGCTCAGTGCCGTCAGCATGATGGTGTTGAACGAACAGGAGATGGCCTTCCGCGATTCGGTGGAGGAATCGGTACACGGGCTGCTGCCGTTGACCACGCTGGAGCATTACCTGCAACAGGCGCTGGTGGATGAGTTGCTGGCCGAGTCGCACGATTCGGTGCCCGACTTTGCCGGACTGACCCAGAACGTGGACAACAGCTTTTCGAGCATCCAGCTGGGTGCGAACGCGAAGGATGTGCCGAAGCAGGTCATCGACGACGCGCAGAAGGCCTGGGTGCAGGCACGCCCGTCGATTCGCCGCCTGGTTGAACAGGTGCACGCCCGGCATGTGAGCGGGGCGCCGGCCAGCGCGAACACGCGCATCGAGCTGGAGCGCGCCATACAGGACGTGTCGAGTGCGCGGGCAAGCCTGGCCGGCGTGCTCAAGGCGCGCTACGAGCATGCCGCGGCCCAGCGCAGCCGTCAGTTGCACTGGCTGATGTGGAGCTGGCTGATCACCCTGGCCGTGGCCGCGGTGCTGATCGTGATCTTCCTGCGCTCTCTGCTGCGACCCCTGCAGGCGTTGACCCAGGCCGCCCGGCATATCGAGGAGGGCCAGGCCGGTGTGCGCGTGGACGTCGACGGCCGCGACGAGCTGGCCGTGCTGGCCGAGTGCTTCAACCGGATGACGGCGAGTTGGGAGACCACCCAGGGTCACCTGCAGACCGAGGCGATCAAGGACCCCCTCACCGGCGTGCTGAACCGTCGCGGCATTCTTTCGCAGCTGGACGCCGAGCTCGACCTGCATCGGCTTCGACAGCAACCGCTGAGCGTGCTGGCGATGGACCTTGATCGCTTCAAGTTCATCAACGATCACTACGGGCACAGCACGGGCGACCGCGCGCTGACCTGGGTGGCCACCACCATGCGCGGTCTGTTGCGCGAGCACGACCATCTGGGACGGCACGGCGGCGATGAATTCATCGCGGTCCTGCCGAACACGAGCCATGCCGCTGCATCGGAAATCGCCGCGCGCATCGGCCAGCTCGTGCGTGAGGGAGCGGCGCGCGAAGCGGCGTACCCGGAGGTCACCATCGGCGTCGCCACCGCGCCGGAAGATGGCGACCTGGCCGCATCCCTGCTGGAAGCGGCCGACGCCAGGCTCTACACGCAGAAGAAGCACCGCCACACGGGCAGCCCGGCGAGTGCAACGTCGCCTCCGACGCAGTAGCTCGCGAGCGGGAGCGGGATCAGTGAAGAGAGGTCATGGCAAGTCCGGTGCCCGAGAAAATTTCACGGCGTTGCCGATCGACTCCCGAGGTTTGACCTGTGCCGCGACCGGACATCGACTGGAACGCGGCCATCGAATGTGACTGTTGTCTGGCAAGGCGGTCCGTTCGTCCGACCTCGTCGACTACGTGGGCCGCTCCGCTGTCCGGTCACCGCGCACCATGTTCGAGGAAGTTGCAAACCCGCTGCAACACGGGAGATTGATTCGATGCCGTATCACGTTGGTGGCAATGGAACCTGCCCTGCAGCAGGGCAGGCGTTTTCGTTGGCGGTTGCATGGAATTGAAGGGGACATGGCCAATTGGATTCGGTCGCTGTCTTGCAGAGCGTGCCGCCCCTCAGGCCTGATTGACCACGTCCGCCTTTCTCTGCCTGTTCATCAGGGTTTGCGCGAAGCGGCATAGGCCGCCACGTCGATCATGTCGTTGATGCCGAGTTGCGAAGCTTCCGTGCGCATCGGCGCGGCTTGCGGATTGCTGCGCTTGCCAGTGCGGAACAGGATCAGCTCGCGCATGATGTAGGTCGGCGAGCGCCCGGCCAGCGGCGGGATGACGCCGACACCGTGCAGGGTCGCACCGTGGCAGGATTCACAGGCCGCCGCGGCGCCGGTTCCTTTCGCCGAGATCGCCGCGCCGCGCGCGATGCTGCCGGGCGGCACGTAAGCGATGTATGTCGTGCGATCGCTGCCGTACCTGTAGTCCGCGAAACTGACGGGCGTCTCGATGATGCGCTGGCCGATCGGTTCGCGCGCGCTGCCCTTGTCAGGCACCTGCATCAGAAACTTCCAGTGCATCTTCGGCGTCGTCGCTGTCTCGATCACCTGGACGTGCGATTGGTATTTCATTTTCGAAAAATAGTCGGCCGCAAGTCGCAGGTCGTCATCGCCCACTGCGCGCGCTTCCTTGCGCATGTCCTGCGAAGAGCGCGGCGTGTTCGCGCCGCGTTGGCCGGCGCGAAATGCCGCGAATTGTTCGAGGATGTACGCCTTCGGCAAGCCCGCCGGCGATGCCGTGGCCGGCGTGCCCGTTCCATTGAACCCGTGGCATCCCTTGCACGACTCCATCTGCTTGCGGCCTTCAGCCACGATCGTGGGCGCGGGCGGATGGTCCTGCGGAAACCAGTCGGGCAAGCTCTGGTCAATCTGCGATTGCATATAGCCACGCGCACTGCCCGTGACGTGAACCCGCTCCTGCGGATGCGGCAGCGGCGCCTGCAACTCGGAAAGCGGCGGGTACACCGGGAAGGCCCAGGCTTCCGCCGCCGTGATCTCCGCATTCGACGCGGCCTTTGTATCTTGCGCGTGTGCAATCACGCCGCCGAGCATCAACGATCCGAGCAGCGTCGCTGCGCAGCCGATGGCCCATTTCCCTGGTTGTCTACGCATATCGTCCCCCGTGAAAGGCGGATTTCAGACTTGCATCAGGTCACCGAGCAAGGCCCACCCGCAGCACTGCCGCACTTGTGAACCGGCGCTACCGACGCAGCATGAATGATTCACCGGAGGCGTCCATACGGCTCGCACGAATCGGCAAGCAACCCCCAGCGCCCGCATCAGGCGGATCGTTCAACGGCCTCCCCACAGCCAACGCGGGTTTTCAATCTAGCAGGTCGGCGGACGCGCACCCAAAGGAATACGGATATCCGCAGCTCCGGCTCGATGTCGATGTCGATGTCGATGTCGATTTCGGTTGAGCCGCTTCGTCGTTGCCATGTGCGGCTGGAAGGGAAGGCCGCGCAGCAGCCTTGAATCGAGCCGCGCAGCGGGCGCCCAACAGAGGACAACACCATGTTCATCACGACGATCGCGGGGATGTCTGGCAGCAATGAGAGCGGCTTTCTCCGGATCGTCCGGAGGCCGTCGAATTCCGGCGTCATCGGCAGGCTTGCCGCCAGGGTAATGGCTTGCGCCGCCCTGGTCGGTCTCGCCCTGCTCGGCGCCGCGGCGCAGGCGGCCGAGTCCTATCCGCGCATGGCTCCCGTCAAGGCCTATCTGATGGACCGCGAGCAGGAGATCGCGCTGGCCAGGAGTGCCGCACCCGCTGCCATTTCCGGGAACGCGACGGTGCTGGTCCTGACTCTCAAGGGGTATGAAACCGCCGTCACCGGCACCAACGGGTTCGTCTGCTGGGTCGCCCGGGGTTTCAGCGGCGCCACGGACTGGCCCGAGCGATGGAACCCGAAGATCCGCGCCGCCGGTTGTGACAACCCGCAGGCTGCGCGCAGCGTGACGCCGATCGCCAGGCTTCGCACGGCGATGACACTTGCCGGTCGCTCCGATGCCGAGGTCGCCGACCGCATCCAGGCAGCTCTTCGCACCGGCAAGATCCCGCCGCTGGGCGCGGGCGCCATGTGCTACATGATGTCGAAGTCGTCCTATTTGTCCGATGACGGCGGCCACGACATGGCGCACGTGATGTTCTACATCCCCGCCAGGGATGGCACCGACTGGGGCGCCAACGCCTCCGGCTCCCCCGTTTTCGGCGGCAACTACTGGTTCTACGCGCCGGAGCATCAGGCCGGGGCCGCCAAACTGCCGCCGCTGTCGGTCCTGCTGGTCGGCGTCGCCACCTGGTCGGACGGAACGCCCGCCACGATGCCGCCGATGTAGATGACTTCGCATGACGGTCTGGCGCCGGCGGGTTGGCGGGAACCAGGTCGTCGTCCCGCGGATCGTCCCTGCCACGGCTGCCTGCCACGGCGCCGGAGCCACCCGGTCAAGGAATACGGCACACTGGCGAGATGACGACACGCAAGCTTCAAGACGATCCGGTTTCCGATGCCCTTGCCTTGGCCGAGGAGCTGCGTCGGGCCATTGGCACGTTCGTGCGGGCGATCCGCGAGGAGACGGCGACCGAAAGATCGGCGCAGTCCGAAACGCTTGGCTTGCTGGCCCGCGAGGGCGCGATGAACGTGGCGGCGCTGGCGCAACGGCGCCGGGTGACGCACCAGACGATGCGGGTGGTGGTGGCGCAACTGGTGGCGGATGGATTGGTCGAGCGGAGTGCGGACTCCGCCGATCGACGCAGCTGGCAGCTGTCGCTGTCGCGCGCTGGCCGTGCGCAGGTGTTGCGCGATCGGGGCACACGCGCAGCACGGATCGGCACGCTCATCGGCACCACGTTGTCCGTGGCGGAACGGAAGCAACTGCGAACGGCGATCGGACTGCTGGAGCGGCTCAGCGCGGCTGCGGTGGAGTGAAATGGTTCAGTTCTTCAGCTGTGCCAGCGTGGCGGCCAGGGTGTTCAGCCCCCAATGCTCCGCATAGCGCCCGTTGGCGATGCGAACGATGTCGATCACCTCGATGGTGACCGTCCGCCCCGTAGCTTCGACGCCCAGCAGCGTGCCAACGTGGATGCCGGTGATGGTCTTGCGGGTGGTGACCTTGTCGCTTTCGGCGACCTGGTCGTGGATGGTCACGACCAGGTTGTCCAGCGCGGGGCGCAGGACGTTCGCGAACGTGTTCCACATGCTTTCCGGCCCGTTCGGTGCACCCGCTGGTGCCGAGCGGTTGACGAAGTCCGGCTGCATCAGTGCATCGAAAGAGGCACGGTCTCCCCTGGCGATGACTTCGTCATTGAACCGTCGTACCACGGCCTTGATGGCCTCCAACGACATCGCGCGCTCCTGATTGTCCGGTCGTCGAAATATACAGTATACCTGTATGAATGTACTGCGCGAGCGCGGTGCGCGGGGCCGACTGGAACCCGTATCATCATTGTCCGGCGGCGATGCGGGGCCGGCAGCGCATCGTTCGACATCGTGGCCGGTCACTGGCGACCAGGGGAAAACTGAAATGACACTCGACCGGAAGTTTCTGCTCTGCGGTTTCGCCTATGCCGTTGCGGGCATGGGGCTGGGCATGTACATGGCGGCTTCGCACGACCACTCGCTGTTCGTCGCGCACGCGCACATCCTGCTGGTGGGTTTCGTGGTGTCATTCGTCTACGCCCTGATCCACAAGCTGTGGCTGCCCGGCGCGGCCGTGCGGGTCGCCGGCTTCCAGTTCTACCTGCATCAGCTTGCGGCGCTGGCGATGGCTGTCGGCCTGGTGCTGCTTTACGGCGGCAAGGTTCCGGAGGCGGTCATCGGACCGGTGCTGGGACTGGCCTCGCTGGGCGTGCTGATTGCCGTGCTGTTGATGGCGTGGATGGTCCTGCGATCGCGCGACTGATGTTCGTCGCGCGCGGTGGTGGATACGGACCGTGCCGGGGCGAACCGTCCCCGGCTTCCTTCTCCGGTTACCCGGCCTGGCGACGAAACGCGGCGGGGCTGGTGCCGTGCACGCGCTTGAAAGCCTGGCCGAAGGCGGCGCGAGAAGTGTAGCCGCAGGCTTCGCCGATCTGCTCGATGGAACGCGGGGTTTCGCGCAGCAGGCGCGCGGCGAGGTCCATGCGCAAGGCGGTGACCACGTCCATCGGCGTGGCCGGTGACAGTTCGGCGAAGTGCCGCGCGAAGCTGGCCCGCGACATGCGGCTGACCTCGGCCAGTCGCTCCAGCGTCCACGGCTCGGCAGGGGCGGCGATCACGGCGGCCAGCGCGGGACCCACGCGGGCATCCATCAACAGGGCGAGCAGGCCTTGCTGCAAGTCGCCCTGGTCCATCAGCGTGCGCACCACCAGGGTGAACAGCGCGGCGGACAGGTGCGCGATCACGGCGTCGCCGCCCGGCGAGGACTGCTGGCTTTCATGGCGCATGGTATGCAGCAGTGCGTGCAGGCCGGCGTAGTCGTCACGGCCCCTGGTGCGCAGATGAACCACCTCGGGCAGCGCCCGCAGCAGCAGGGCGTGGTGGCGACCCAGCTCGAAGGTGCCGCACAGCATGTCGAAGTCGCTGCGCGGCGCATCGCTGGCCAGTTCGACCAGGCGGCCCAGCGGGCGGCGTACTTCGGCAAACGCCAGGGTGGCGCCGTCCGCGTGGCGCATGGTGTGGGCGGAGCCGCGCGGAAACAGCACCAGATCGCCAGCCACGAACGGCCGTCTCTCGCGGCCCACTTCCAGCAGGGCTTCGCCGGCCAGCACCACGTGGTAGGGCACCTGGCCCGGCGGCGACTCCGGGTGCGGCACCGACCATGCGCCGGCGAAACGGCACAGCAGGTCCACCCGTCCGTGCAGGCCCATCGAAGTCACCAGGGTGCTCAAACTGTCCATCGGTACCTCAAGACGAATGAAACCAGGATCGAGACGCGCGCAACACGATGGCGCCAGCGCGACGCCCATCATTGTCTCCACCGGCAGATGCCCAAGGCAACGCCGCCTCTTTCTTCCACAGGAGTTACCCCATGACCCGTTTGCACACAGTCGCCCCGGACCAGGCCGGCCAGGAAGCTGCCGAGCTGTTCGGCATCGTCAAGCGCAACATCGGCAAGGTGCCGAATGTCTACGCCACCATCGGCAGCAACGCGCCGGCCGTGCTGGCCCACATGCTCGACACCGGCGCCACGCTGGCGAAGAGCTCGCTCTCCCGGCGCGAGCAGGAAGCGATCAACCTTGCCGTGAGCGAAGCCACCGGCTGTGACTATTGCGTGGCCGCCCACACCATGACCGGCAAGATGGCCGGCTATACGGCGGAGCAGACGCGTGAATTGCGCAGCGGTGCCTATGCCGAAGACGCGCGCATCGATGCGCTGGTGAAGTTCGCGCTGCAACTGGTGCAGCAGCGTGGCACGCTGGACGCCGCCGCCGTCGATGCGCTGAAGGCGGCCGGGTTCGACGATCGCCAACTGGTCGAGATCCCGCTGGTGGTGAGCGCGATCCTGTTGACCAACATGGTCAACCGCATCAACGACACCACGCTGGATTTTCCCAGGGCCGCGTGAGCCATGACGTAACAGCGAAACGGGCGTCTCGGGGCGCCCGTTTTGCCGTGCCGCCGTTGGTCGCCTGGATCGGTGCCGCGATCGCATGTCTGGGGAGGCCGGCCATGACGACATGCATCGGCGGCTGTCTCTGCGGCGAGGTTCGCCTGCAGGCAGCGGATTGCCGCTGCTTCCGCGGGCATGCCACTGCAAGCGTGATCGCGAGGGCGCGAGTCGTCGCGTAGATCAGTCCGTGCGCGAGGGGCGGCAACGGCCATCGGCAACGTCTGCCAGCGCCCTCGCTTCGTCGAGATTGCCCTGCCGCCGGCCGCCTGACACCATTCTTCGCTGACGGAGGCAGCCATGCGCTTTGCGGGTCGGATCACCGAATGGAACGACGACAAGGGGTTCGGCTTCGTGGTGCCGAATGGCGGCGGCACGCGCACGTTTGTGCACATCAGTCAGTTTCCGCCCGGCGCGCGTCGACCCAAGGCGGGTGATCTCATTTCGTACCTGCCCGTCGTCGATGAGCGCGGACGCAGCAACGCGCAACAGATCCGTCATGCCGGAGCAAGGGCAGCCGTGGCTCGACCGTCGTCGCGGCAACCCCGCATGCCGCGCGCCGCGCTTGGGGCCGGCTCGCTGGTGATCGGCGTGGTCGCATGGGCGACCGGCTTCCTTCCGCTCGCGCTGCTGGCGGTCTACTTCGGCATGAGTCTGGTGTCCTACCTGATGTACTGGGCGGACAAGTCCGCGGCGCAAGAGGGGCGCAGCCGCAGTCGCACCCCGGAAAGCCATCTGCATCTGGTCGACCTGCTCGGTGGCTGGCCGGGCGCATTGATTGCCCGGCAACAGTTTCGTCACAAGACGGTGAAGCACACATTCAAGTTTGCTTTCCGGGTGACCGTTGCGGTGAACCTGGGCGGCTGTGTCTGGCTCGTCAAGTCCGGAGTGGCGGCTGAGCTGCTTCGATTGCTTGCCCGGTGAAGCAGCTGTTCGATGCGGTGCCGACCGGCCGCTCGCCGCAACCTTCACGGCCATGGCCACGACGTGAAAGGAACTTCACGCCGCACGGCCCGAGATGAACCTCAACTGTTTGACCGCACCTGTCGGTGCGCGCGCATCGCCCGCGTTCGCGTCATCGCGATGAGGGCTGTGCTAAGAGGTGGCCCTGTATTTTCATCCCGGAGGAGGCACAGCTTGGACGAACATCTGACTGACCACGCCCTGCTGGGGATCGCCGGGCTCGACGATGTGCTGGAAGGCGGCTTTGCGAAGGGCCGGCTGTTCCTGCTCGAAGGCAGCCCGGGTACGGGCAAGACCACCATCGGCCTGCAGTTCCTGCTGGCAGGACGCGATGCCGGGGAGCGCGTGCTGTACGTGACGATGTCCGAGACCGAGGCCGAGTTGCGCGCCACCGCGGCGTCGCACGGCTGGTCGCTGGACGGCGTGGAGATTTTCGAACTGGTGCCGCCGGAAAACCTGTTGGACGAAGCGCAGCAGCAGAGCCTGCTGTATTCGTCCGACCTGGAGCTGGGTGAAACCACCGGCCGGATTTTCGAGGCCTATGAACGTGTGGTGCCGGATCGCATGGTGCTCGACAGCCTGTCCGAGATCCGCCTGCTGGCACAGAGCTCGTTGCGTTACCGGCGCCAGATCCTGACCCTGAAGCATTACTTCGCCCGCAACGACGCGACCGTGTTGATGCTGGACGATCTCAGCAGTGAACTGACCGACCGGACGGTGCACAGCATCGCGCACGGAGTGATCCGGCTGGAAGAGCTGTCGCCGGACTACGGCGCCGAGCGCCGTCGTCTTCGCGTGCTGAAGTATCGCGCCCGGCAATTCCGGGGCGGCTACCACGACTTCGTGATCCGCAAGGGCGGCGTGACGGTGTTCCCCCGTCTGGTCGCCGGTCACCGCGACAGCGATACGTATGCGCGGGACAGGCTGGCCAGTGCGTCGCCCGAACTCGATGCCTTGCTTGGTGGCGGCATCGAGCGCGGTTCCAGCGTGCTGGTGCTGGGCCCGGCCGGCACCGGCAAGTCGCTGCTGACGCTCACCTTCATCTCCGGCGCGATCGAGCGCGGCGAGCGCGCGGGTCTGTTCGTGTTCGACGAGGAACTGGGGCTGCTGTATCAGCGCGCGCTCGGTGTCGGCATCGACCTGCGGCGCATGGTCGATGACGGTCAGCTGATCATCGAACAGGTGGACGCGGCGCAGATGACACCCGGCGAATTCTCCGCGCGCGTGCGCCAGCATGTGGAGGCGGGCGTGCGCACGGTGGTGATCGACAGCCTCAACGGCTACCAGGCTGCCATGCCCGAAGAACAGGCGCTGGTGCTGCACATCCACGAGTTGCTGCAGTTCCTCAACCGGCGCGCGGTGACGACCTTCCTCACCGTCGCCCAGCACGGTCTGGTGGGCGACATGAAGGCCCCCGTGGACGTGACGTATCTGGCCGACACCGTGGTGCTGCTGCGCTACTTCGAAGCGGCCGGAAGGGTGCGCCGGGCGATTTCGGTGGTGAAGAAGCGCGCCAGCGCCCACGAGGACACCATTCGCGAGTACCGCATCGGCACCCACGGCTTCCAGCTGGGCCAGCCGCTGACCCAGTTCCAGGGCGTGTTGCGCGGCGTGCCGACGATATCCAGCGTCGATGCGGAAAGCCGACTGTTCCCGGATCGGCCGTGATTCCGGCTTTTTCCGAACGCGCCCTGATCCTCGCACCACGGGGGCGCGACGCCCACGTGGCGGCGGCGATCCTCGCCGAAGCACGGCTGGGTTCGCACGTGTGCCCGTCGCTGGATGAACTCGTGCGCGGGATGGAAGCGGGCGCCGGCCTGGCGATCGTGACCGAGGAACACCTGTTGCAGGCCGACCTGCACGCGATGGCGAACTGGCTGGCGGCACAGCCGCAGTGGTCGGACTTCCCGTTCATCCTGTTGACCAGCCGCGGCGGCATCGAACGCAACCCCGCCGCCCACCGGTGGCTGACCGTGCTGGGCAACGTGACCTTCCTGGAGCGTCCGTTCCATCCCACCACCCTGGTCAGCCTGGCCCAGTCCGCCTTGCGCGGACGGCGCCGGCAATACGACGCACGCGTCCGGCTGGATGCCCTCTACGACAGCGAGCAGCGGTTCCGTGCGGCGGTGGAGGCCGTGCAGGGCGTGCTGTGGACCAGCAACGCGCACGGCCAGATGGAGGGTGAGCAACCGGCCTGGGCGGCGCTGACCGGGCAGCGCCGGGAGGAGTACCAGGGACACGGCTGGACCGGTGTGCTGGACCCGCGTGACATCGATCCCACGCTCGCGGCGTGGCAGGCCGCGGTGGAGGAACGACGCGTGTTCCAGTTCGAGCATCGCCTGCGCGTGGCGAACGGCCAGTGGCGGATATTCGGCACGCGCGCCATTCCCACTTTTCATCGCGACGGCAGCATCGTCGAATGGGTGGGCGTGCACATCGACGTCACCGAACAGCGCGCCACCGAGCAATCGCTGCGCGATCTGACAGGTACGCTGGAACAGCGCGTGCGCGAAGAAACCGCGGCTCGCCAGGAAGCGTTGGCCAAGCTGCACGAGGCGCAGAAGCTGGAGACGATCGGCCAGCTCACCGGCGGCGTGGCCCACGACTTCAACAACCTGCTGATGCCGATCACCGGCGCGCTGGACCTGCTGCAGCGACGGTACGGCGATGCCGACGCTCGTGCCGCGCGCCTGATCGATGGCGCCCTGCAATCGGCCGAGCGCGCCAAGACGCTGGTGCAGCGGCTGCTGGGCTTCGCCCGGCGCCAGAGCCTGCAGACCCAGGCGGTGGACATGGTGGCGCTGCTGGCCGGCATGCGCGACCTGATCAGGAGTTCGATCGGCGTCGCCATCGAGCTGCGCATCGACAGCGTGCCCGGCCTGCCGAAGGCGCTGGCCGATCCCAACCAGCTGGAGCTGGCGCTGCTGAACCTGTGCGTCAACGCGCGCGACGCGATGCCCGCCGGTGGCGTGCTGAGCATTGTCGCCGACGTGGTGGCGGGTGGTGCCGACATGGCCAAGCTCGCCGCGCGCGAGTACGTGCGGGTGAGCGTGATCGACAGCGGCACCGGCATGGACCGCGAAACGCTGGCGCGTGCGGTGGAGCCGTTCTTCTCGACCAAGGAAACCGGTCGCGGCACCGGGCTGGGCCTGTCGATGGTGCATGGCCTGGCCGCCCAGCTTGGCGGCCACTTCGCGATCACCAGCACGCCGGGCGCGGGCACGCGTGTCGAACTGTGGTTGCCCGTGGCATCCGCCGCGGCGGCAACGGCTTCGCAGCTTGACGCCCGGATGGATCGGCCCCGGCCCGCCACCCGGTCGCTGGACATCCTGCTGGTCGATGACGAGCAGCTCGTGCGCGACGGCATCGCCATGCTCCTGCGCGAGCTGGGGCATCGGGTGGTGGAAGCGGGCGGCGCCGCCGAAGCGCTGGACAAGATCCAGAACGGGCTGCAGGTGGATGTGGTGGTGACCGACTACAAGATGCCGCGCATGGATGGCGCCGAAATGGCGCGCCGCCTGCACGGCTGGCAACCCCAGCTGCCGGTGCTGCTGATCACCGGCTACAGCGGACCGGCCGGCGACACCGTGGGGCTCGCCCGTCTGGCCAAACCCTTCCGGCAAGCGGATATCGCCCGGGCGCTGGCGAAGCTGGTTCCGGCAGAGGCGAATGCAGCGGAGCTTGGGGGTGCACAGCTTTGAGGCGGGTCGGAGCGCGGCTCCGATCGATACGTCAGTTACATCGTTCGTCATTGTAAATCTATCGTTTTACGATATATTGCGATCTCCATACGATATGGGGAGAGCGGCAATGGGGAATCTTGCGGTGCTGGCGTTGCGGGTGGTGATCGCGATCGCCTTGGCGGGTTCGCTGGTGGTGCAGGGGGTGATCGCACCACTGTTGTGGCAGGACCTGGAATCGGCGCGGGCGGACGTGCGGATTCCGCTGGTGGTGATCGTGATCCTGGGCGTGTTGACGATGCAGGTGACCGCGGTGTGCATCTGGCGGCTGCTGACCATGGTCCGGCGCGGCACGGTGTTTTCGCTGGCGACATTCCGTTACGTCGACATCGTGATCGGCGCAATCGCGGCGGCCTCGGTGCTGACCTTCGGCATCGCGGTGGTGGCCGCGCACAGCAACCGGACCACGCCGGGCGACGAAATCGCTCCCGGCCTGGTGGCAATGGTCTGCGGCGCCTCGCTGGTGATCGGCGGCGTGGCGCTGATCGTGCTGGTGCTGCGGATGCTGCTCAAGCAGGCGGTGGCGCTGGATTCCCGGGCCAGGCATCTGCAGTCCGAACTGGACGAGGTGATCTGATGGCCATCGTGGTGGACATCGACGTCATGCTGGCCCGGCGCAAGATGGCCGTCGGCACGCTGGCCGAACGCATCGGCATCACCCCCGCGAACCTGGCGGTGCTGAAGAACGGACGGGCCAAGGCTGTCCGCCTGGCCACGCTGGACGCGCTGTGCCAGGCGCTGGACTGCCAGCCGGGCGACCTGCTGCGCTGGGAGTCCGATGCCGCGCCCACGCCGCAGCAGCGGTGAAGGCGTTCGCATCGACCAGCGGCTGCAGCCCGGCGGATCGGCCGGCGCCGAGCGGGTCGCGATTGCACACACGGAAACGGCGTTTGATGATGGGCAGCATCGAACGCAACGCATGTCGCGCGGGCGACATGGTCAAACGTACGGCGAAGGTCGGGAGGCGACGTGCATTTTCCTGTCGGAAGGTCTGCAGTCACGCAGGTGCTGATGCGGCCTTGCGTGGCGGCGTTGGTTCTGGCACTGGCCGCATGCAGCGCGCTGCCGGCGCGAGATCGCCTGGTACCGGTGCGCGTCGATCACCATGTGCACGTGAACTCGCCGGCGATCCGCGACTTTCTGCCTGGCTACTGCAAGAGCGTCGAGCGTTATGGCGGCTGCGATCCGGCGATCACCGCGCCGTTGACGCCTGACGACTTGCTGCGGGCGATGGATCGTGCCGGTGTCCGGCGCGCGCTGGTGATGTCGACGGGTTACCTGGCCGAGAGCCCGATGATGGTGCCGCAACGCGCCGACGCCGCGGCGCTGCTGCGCGCCGCCAACGACTGGACCGTGAATCTCGCGCGCGAATCCGGTGGTCGCCTGGGCGCGTTCGTGGCCATCGATCCACTCAGGCCCGACGCGCTGCCGGAAATCATGCGCTGGCGCGGCAACCCCGCCGTGACCGGCATCAAACTCCACCTCACGGCGTCCGGGGTGAACCTTCGACGCGACCGCGACGTGGCGGCGCTGAAGGCGGTGTTCCACGCGGCGGCCGACGCCCGCCTGGCGATCATGATCCATCTGCGCCCCGCAAGCATGGATTACGGCGCACGCGACGTGCAGCGATTCCTGGCGGACGTACTCCCTGCAGCCGGCGACACCCCGGTGCAGATCGCCCACGCGGGAGGCTGGGGCGGACTGGACCAGGCCACGCTGTCCGCGCTGGGCGCGTTTGCCGACGCATTCGACCGGCATCCCGGAAAATTCAGGCACGTCTGGTTCGATCTTGCCGACGTGTGGAGGGACGACAGCCGTCCCGCCGACAAGCAGGCGCTGGTGGCGCTGATCCGGCGCATCGGGCTGCGCCATTTCCTGCCTGCTTCGGACTGGCCGTTCAGCGGCGACCTTGCCGACTACTACAGCCGTCGATACCCGGAGCTGCCGCTGACCGCGGCGGAATGGAAAATCCTGCGCAGCCAGGTGGCGCCGTACGCGAAGCGTTGAAGATGTCGGCGAACAAACGTGTTCGGCGGTTCAGGGGAGCAGGCGAACGGAGCTGCACGCGATGCAAGGGAACGGATGCGGCAGACTGCGCAGGCATCCCGTCACTGCTTCGGCGACGAACCGAACCGCTCGACCAGGAAGTCGATGACGGTGCGCAGCTTGGCGGTGGGATGCAGGTTCTGCGGATAGATCAGGTACATCGGCGAGGGCGCCAGCGACCACTCGGGCAACACCGGCAACAGGCGGCCGGAGGCCAGGTCATCGGCGAGCACCGCCTCGGGCTGGAGCACGATGCCGATGCCGTTCAGCGCGGCGATGCGCAGGGCATCGCCCTGGTTCGCCGTGAAGCGGCCCTGCACGGCGACGTTGCAGGTGGCTCCGGCGGGCCCGACCAGTCGCCAGAGGTCGTGCCGCCGCCAGTACGACAAGCCCAGGCATTCGTGTGCAACCAGTTGCTGCGGATGATCGAGCTGGCCATGTCGCTCCAGGTAGGCCGGTGCCGCGGCCAGGCGTCGACGGTAGGGTTGCAGCGGGCGGGCGACCAGGCCGGGCTCGTTGATGTCGCCGATGTGGATGCCCAGCTCGAAGCCTTCGTCGACGAGGCTGGGACGACCGTTGTCCAGCGTCAGTTCGACGCCGACCTCGGGGTGGCGCGCCATGTACTCGCTCAGCGCCGGCACCAGGCTGTGGCTGCCGAAACTCACCGGCGACACCAGCCGCAGGCGGCCGCGCGGGCTGGATTGCAGTTCCGACGCGCTGGCCTCGGCCAGTTCCACGTCGGCCAGCGCCTGCTTGCAGCGCTCGTAGTAGAGCCGCCCCACGTCGGAGAGCTGTTGCCGGCGGGTGGTGCGGTGGAGCAGGCGCGCGCCCAGTCGCTCCTCGATGGTGCGCACGTGCTTGGCGACCATGGTGGGCGAGACCCGGCTGAGCTCGGCGGCGGCAGTGAAGCTGCCGCTTTCCACCACCCGGACGAACATCTCCATGCCGGCCAGCTTGTTCATGATTGATAACCTGAGGGTTTGAAATGGGTCAAATCATGGCATGTTTATCAAGGTGCAGGCAGGGCGCACCATGGCGCCGCCTCGATCCGGGGCCTCATCGGAGAACACCATGCCCACCTTGCACCTCGAAATGCTTCCCGGCCGCACCGTGGAACAAAAGCGCGCCTTCGTGCGCGAAGTGACCCGCGCCACCGCCGAGACGCTGGCCTGTCCGCCGGAAAGCGTGGATATTCTGATCAGCGAAGTGCCGCGCGACGGCTGGGCCAAGGCCGGCAAGTTGATGGCGGATGCGTGAGGCCGGCGAGCGGAGGATCGACATGAGCGAACACGAAGCGCCCTGGCACGCGCACATCTACTGCACTCCCGAAACGCGTGCCGCGGCCGAGGCCGTGCGGCGTGACCTGATCGATCGCATGGACTCGGGTGCGATCCCCCGGCTGCTCTTCGTAGGCCAGCTCAAGGACGGCAAGGCCGGCCCGCATCCGATCCCGCAGTTCGAAATCCACTACACCGGAGAAGCGCTGCCGGCCATCCTCAAGCTGATCGAAGCCTCCGGCCTCACCGCGCTGGTCCATCCGCTCACCGATGACGACCTGGCCGACCACACGACGCTGGCGCACTGGATCGGCACGCCGATCGAACTCGACCTGAGCACGCTCGATCCGCCGGGCATGAACCAGGGTGTCGCGCGTTTCGCCAGGTCGGACTTCTGAGGCCGGGGAACGCGGGCAGTCGGCGGATCACCGAGACAGTTTCCGGTGGGCGATGAACAACGGTGCCCGCCTCGCCCCGATTCGGGGTGGGCAACGGCTCCTGCGTTGTCTCGCCCCGGGCGTCCGTGCCCTCTCCATCCACTGTCCTGCCGTCTCCGGGCTTCGAGGCTGTGAAGTCGCAACCTCTCAGGGCACCAGCAGCCAGTTCGCCTGATGCGTGTTCGGCGGGGGCGGCAGCCACCAGCCCGCGGCGGGGTAGCCGTATTCGTGGGTCGTGGCGTCCTGCATGGCGAAGGAGTGCATCGGCTTGGCCTGGCAGACCACGTCGCGGGCAGGCATGTCGCCTGAGTTCAGATAGGCGAACTCCGCGTCGGTGGTGCAGCTGTTGTCGTCGAACATCACGCCGTGGGTGGTGGCGTTGTTGACCAGCACCATCCGCGCGGCGGGGCCGTCGAGGAGGCGATCCTTGAGCGCCTCCGAGTAGGGCGTGGACGGATCGAACTCGTTCTGCACCATCAGCGCATGCACCCTGGTGCGCGACTCCAGCAGGCGGTCGAGCACCGGTCGCCACGGCCAGTGCTGGCACTTGTCGATCAGGGTGGAGGTGCCGATCGCCCAGTTCGTGCGGACATCCGCGATCTTGCGGGCGATGCTGCGCGTATCGGTGGAGCCCGAGTCGTTGCACTGCAGGACGTCGGCCATCGGGTTGAAGCCGGGCTGGCTGCGCAGGTCGACCGAGGTCATCGCGCCCATCTGTTCGGCAGCGGCGATGTGTGCCGGGTCGCCATCCAGCGCCTGCGACATCGCGCCGAGTGACGGTGACACCAGCAGATCCCAGAACACCCACATGCCGGTGCCATCGAGCGAAGCCAGCGCCTGGTCCGGCGTCACGCTGCCCATGCGGTGCTGCGAGGCGGCCTGGTAGATCCGCTGGAAGGTCGTCATCACCTGCTGTGGCGTCGTGCCCATGTGGAACTGGTCATCATGCCGCGCGATGAATGGAATGAAAGCCTGCTGCACGTTCAGCTGATCCATCGACATCCGCTTCAAGTCCTGCTGCTGCCAGTCCAGGTGCAACCAGTTCATGTTGCTGTCGAGCACCAGGCGCTCGAACCGGTCCGGAAACAGGCGGCTCGCGTACGCCATCAGGCTGCTGCCGCTGGATACACCGAACAGGTCGGCGCGGGAAAAACCCAGCACCGCACGCACCAGGTTCAGGTCACGGGCGTGGTTGGGCGTGTTGATGCTCTCGAGGAAGGCGGCGTGCTGCTGCAGGCAGGTGCTGATCGAGCGATTCCACCAGTCCTGCTGTGCCTGCACGCTGGCGGCCGTGGGATTGCGGCTGTCGCCGTCCATGAAATTCTCGGCACCGCTGCGCGGCGCATAGTCGCAGCTCACCTGGGTACCCAGGCCATCGGTGATGCCGCGCAGGTCGACGCCGACCACCAGGTGATTGGCCTGGACTTGCGGCTGCAACTGCTCAAGCATCTCCGCCTGCGAAGCGCTGGAGTTGTCCGGGCCACCCGCGTTGACCAGCAGCAGGCGTGCGCCGGGCGGTGAATGCAGCGGCCGGGAAATGCCGATGGTGATGTCGCCGTGGCTCGGATCGGCCCAGTCGATCGGCACGGTGATCAGGGCACACTGGATCGTGCTTCCATCGGTGAACAACGAGGGCGGACAGCCGCCCCAGTCCACCGCCTGCTGGTAGTACCTGGCGTAGGCCGGATCGGTCGAGTGATCGTCCGCAGTCCGGGCATTCGCCAGCCCTGCGCACGCCGCACAACCGATCAACACCGCCAGCCGACGCGCGGACAACTTGAGCAACTTCATCGTGATGCTTCCCTGTTCAGTGGCCATGGCATGATCATCTGCAGGGCTGGCGGGGGCGTAAATGACCAGTCGCCCGCTTTTTCGATGTAACCACTTCAAGCCGCCTCGGGGAGCATGGATGGCGAACAGGCGGCAAGACGACAAGCCGATGTATGTCCGGATCGCCGAGTCGATCCGGCGCGACATCGATACCGGTCGCTTCCAGGCAGGCGCGCGCCTGCCGGGCACCCGCTCGATGACCGTCGCCCTCGGTGTTTCCCGCACGGTGGTCCTGATGGCTTACGACCAGCTGGAAAGCGAGGGCTACCTGGAGTCGCGTTCGGGCAGCGGCACCTACGTGAGTGCGCGTCGCATCGATGCATCCGCAGGCGGCACAACGGTCGACGAACCGGTGGTGGCGCCGGGAGAACCCCGGCTTTCCCGCCTGGCCCGGCGGGCCGTGCTGCCCGCCATGCCGGAGAGGAATCTGCCGGCGCTCGACACGGGCGTGATCGAAGGAGGGCTGGTCGATCTGGCGCAGCCGCGCGTGAAGTCCGATCCGCGCAGTCTCAAGGCGTGGAAGCAGAACCTGGTGGCCTTGCTGCGTCGTCGCGACACGCCCGACTTCCCGGAACTGCAGGGCGCCATCGAGCTGCGCAAGGCGGTCGCCGGCTACCTGGGGGTCGAGCGGGCGATCGAGGTCGATCCGGACGACATCCTGATCGTCAGCGGCGCCCAGCAGGCACGCGATCTGATCGCCCGCGTCCTGCTCGACGAAGACGATGGTGTCGGCGTGGAGGAGCCCTGTCACTGGAGCGTGCGCCACACTTTCGAGGCGATCGGCGCGCGGATCGTGCCGTGTCCGGTCGACTCGCGCGGCATGGACATCGACCGCCATGCCGCGGCGCTCGATGGCGTGCGATTGCTCAACGTGTCGCCGTCATTCCAGTTCCCGACCGGGGTGGTCATGCCCGAGGATCGGCGCCGGGCACTGCTGCATTGGGCCTGTGCCCACGATGCGGTCCTGGTCGAGGACGATTTCGATTGCGAACACCGCTTCGGTGTGCGCACGGCTCCGTCCTTGCGGTCGCTGGACCGGCATGGCCGGGTCATCCATGTCAGCAGCTTCGCCCGTTCGATGTTTCCAGCCTTGCAGTTGGGCTACATGCTGGTGCCGCGCCAGCTGCGCGAGCGGTTCCTGGCGGTCAAGTGGCTGGCTGATCGCGGCAGCGTATCGATGCAGCAGCACGTGCTTGCGGCGTGCATCAACAGCGGCCAGTATCTGCGCGATCTGCGGCGCATCGCCCACCGCCTGGCGCCTCGCCATCGGGCGCTGCACGCAGCCCTGCATGCGCGTCTCGGCGACGCCATGACGGTGACCGACGCGGTGGCGGGGGGATCACTTTTCGTGCACTTGCCCCGGTTGCCACGCCATGCCACCGCGGCAGTGCTGGCCGAGGCGCTGGCGCGCGGCGTGCGCATCCGTTCCGCCGAGTGCTTCCATCGCACGCCACCCGATCACGTGACCCTGGTGCTGAGCTATGCGGGGGTGTCCGAGGCGGCCCTCAAGCGGGCCGGGACACGGCTCGCCGAGGCCTGCCTGGCGGTCGGGAAAAAATTCGCCATGTCGTCGCCGAAGCGGGACCGGCGAATTGAGCCGGCCCGTGTCTGACGGTTGCAGGAACCGGTGCGCTTGCGCTGGCTGGTTCATCCCGGGCTCCGCCGTCTGTTGCGCGGGCCCCGGAACGAACGATGGTCAGCCCGCTGCGACGCCGTTCTCGAACACGGCCAGCTGTGCGGCAAATGCCTGCTTGAACGCGGGCCGTGCTTCGGCGCGGGCGACGTAGGCGGCGAGGTTCGGATAGCCGTCCAGTATTCCCGTGGGCTTCGCCCGGAACAGCACGCCCGCCATCATCAGGTCGCCTGCGCTGAATGCGCCGTCGAGCCAGTCGGCGTTGCCCAGGCGGCTGGACAGCAGGCCCAGCGTCTTGCGCGCCCGCTCCTCGAGCATCGGCTGGCGTTGCTCGTACCAGGGCTTGTCGCGTTCGAATACCCTGGCCATGCTGAACTCGACCAGCGGCGGCTCCACCGTGTTCAGCGCGGCGAACATCCAGGTGATCGCGCGGGCGCGGGCATTCGTTCCTTCGGGCAGCAGGCCTGCACGTGTCTGCGCGATGTGGAACACGATGGCGCCCGACTCGAACAGGGCGAGTTCGCCTTCTTCATAAGTGGGAATCTGCCCGAATGGGTGCAGCGCCAGATGCGCGGGCTGCTTCATCTCCGCGAACGACACCAGCCGCACTGCATAGGCCTGGCCGACTTCTTCCAGCGCCCAGCGGACGCGCAGGTCGCGGGCCAGTCCCCGGCCGCGATCGGGCGACGCTGCAAACGCAGTGATGGTGGGAATCATGGTGGGGCTCCTGGTCATGGCATGACGCCACATGTGTCATGAGTGGATGGCGGGAAATCGTCGTGATGCTCAGAGATAGCTGAGCCACCAGTCCTTGCGTCGCCGCTTGATGTCGGCATACCAGCGACACAGCGGATACAGGGCAAGCACCACGACGCCCCACAGCAGGTAGATCACGGGCAGGCCAGCGGCCCAGCCCGCCGGCGCGGTAAACGGGAAGTGCCCCAGGTCCGGCGACCGGAACATGCCGTCGACGTGGCCGAAACGCAGGTAACAGGCGGCCACCGCCAGCAGGTGGATCAGGTAGAAATGCAGGACGTAGAAGAACAGCGGCACCTTGCCGATGGTCAATGCGGGGCGCAGCCAGCGGGGAGTGCCGACGTCGAACACGCGCAATAGCAGCAGGGCAGGGCCCAGTGTCATCAGCAGGAACAGCAGCGACGGCGGGTACTTGTTGGTATCGAGGAAGGACAGCAGCGTCCACAGCGGCGACTTCTGCACCGACCAGGGGAACGGGTCGCCGTACACGTTCAGCAGCCGCAGCAGCACGAAGCCCGCGACGAGTCCGGCGCCGAGTCGAAGCAGCAGTGCGCGGCGGCGCTCGTCGCTCCAGCGATACGCCTGTCCCAGCGTGTAACCCAGCGCGGTCACACCCAGCCAGGGAATCAGCGGATAGGCGATGAACACCCCATGTCGCGGGGTGTTGATCAGAAAGCCCGGCGCATGCAGCACCGACCACAAGGGGGCGAAATCGCCGAAGGCCGTTGCTGGAATGCCGTCGAGCAGGTTGTGGCCAGCCACCAGGACCACGCCGAACGCCACGATCGCCCGGTCCGGCAGATGGATCAGCCCGGCCAGCACGATCATCGACCAGCCCAGTGCCCACAACACGGTGATGATGGTTACCTGATAGTCGAGATTGAACTGCAGCGCGAAACGCATCACGACCACTTCGAGGAACAGCAGCCACAAGCCGCGCGTGAGCAGGAAGCGCGACAGCTCGTTCCTCGACAGCCGTTGCAGCGCGAGACGGGCGCCGGTACCGGTGAGCAGGAAGAACACCGGTGCGCAGAAATGGGTGATCCAGCGGGTCAGGAAGAGCGGCGCCGTGGTGGTGGCCAGGTCGGTGGGATTGGCGCCGGGCGCGCCGAAGAAATCGTGCACGTGGTCCAGCGCCATGATCACGATGATGACGCCGCGCAGCAGGTCGACCGATTCGATGCGGAACCGGCCGGAAGGATGGTCGGAGCCCGCCCGGCCCCGGTTGTGCATCGTGGTGGTCGCCATGGTCAGCCGCGCACGGCGGCTTCGATCGCGGCGATGTCGATCTTGCCCATCTCCATCATCGCCTCGAACGCGCGCCGCGCGACGGCGGGGTCGGGGTGGGTGACCGCGGCGATCAGCATGCGGGGGCTGATCTGCCAGGAAACTCCCCACTTGTCCTTGCACCAGCCACAGGCGCTGGCCTGGCCGCCGTTGTCGATGATCGCGTTCCACAGGCGATCGGTCTCGGCCTGGTCGTCGGTGGCCACCTGGAACGAGAAGGATTCGTTGTGCAGCATGCCCGGCCCGCCATTCAGGCCCAAGCAGGGGATGCCCATGACCGTGAAATCGACCATCAGCACATCGCCCTGCCTGCCGGCGGGATAATCGCCTGGCGCGTGATGGACCGCCCCCACGGAGCTGTCCGGGAAAGTGCTGGCATAGAACGTGGCGGCCTCGAGGGCAGCGCCGTCGTACCAGACGCAAATGGTGTTCTTGGCGAGCATGGGGTTCTCCTGGCTGGAGGTGGCGGGAATGCTTCCTTGCTGCGACGAACGAGGTGCAGGCGGATCGACAGCTCCGGGCCGCGGCATGTCCACGGTGAAAGTACGCGCCGACACGGGGTCGTGTCGCGTCCGCCGGCCTCCGGCCCGGGGACCGGGCGCCGCAACGCCGTCTTCATGGCGCGCACACACCCTTGCCAGCATCGTTGGCGCCGGCGCTGGCGCATGCCGGCAGTGAGGAGATGGACGGAGCAACCCCATGCAGACGAAGCGAGGCATTTCACTGATCACCATCCTGGTCGTCCTGGCGATCCTGGCCGTGGTGGCGGCGTTCGCCATTCCCGCGTGGCACGACCGGGTCGCCCGTGGCCATATCGAGGAGGCCATGAAGGCCGCCGATGCACCCAAGCTGGTCGTCATGGAGGCCGCCACGACAAAGGGCGGCCTGGCCCATGTCACGCGGAGCGACCTCGCCTACAACGCCGGCCCGCCCGGCGAATACGTCGACAAGCTCGAACTGGCAGATGGCGGCCGGATCATGCTGACCACGCGAAACACCGGCATCAAGCCCGACCCGGTGCTGGTCCTGCTGCCGGTGGAACCCGCCGCCGACAACGCCAACAGGACCATCAGCTGGACCTGCACCATGGTGGTCGGCAATCAGTCGGCGGCGCCGGGCGCGTGCGCCGGCACCGGGCAGACGGAAGCCGCACCGGCAGCGACCGCGCCTGCACCCGCGCCCGCAGCGACCAGCGGGCACTGAAGGCGCGGGCAACCAGGCCGCCGCACTGATGCAGGCGGCCCCGGCTCACGCAAGCTTCCGCCGAACGCCCATTGCAGCCGGTTCCGCCGCGCGCGATGCTTGCGCATCTTACAGCGTGGTTCGGAGTGAACCGGGGAGCGCAAGGTGCACGAGCATTCGGATACCTGGACGGCGGCGGACCTGCTGTCCTATGAGAAATACATCGAATCGACCACCGGCCTGGAGCGATTGAGCCGCGTGGCCACGGCGGACGAGGAGTGGGTGCTCAGCGACTGGGATGGCGAGCGCTACACGATCCGCTTCGACAAGAACTTCTCCAAGAAGCACCTGGCCACGTTCTCCAAGGACCGCGAGCGCACCGAGCGCGAGGCGTATTTCGAATGGCTGAACTCGGGCAAGACCCGTGAGGCCGGCGAGAACTGGCAGCGGGCCGAGCATGGCCTGATGAACCAGAAGATGAGGACGACGGCGGACAACCGCAACGTCGCCGACCTCTGCCGCTGCGGCCATCGCTTCAACAGGCACCCCGGCGCCGGCGCCTGCACCCAGGCCGGTTGCGGCTGCCCGCGATTCGTCACCACGTTTGCGGCCAGCCGCATCGTCCAGGGCAAGCCGGTGGAGGATCCGCTGGCCGGCATGAAGACGGCCCGCACCACCTTCATCGTGCTCAACTGGGTGCCGAAGGCCGACTTCGAGAGTGTCGTCGTGCAATCGATCCAGGCGCACGAGAAGCCGAGCGGCTGGAAGCGTGGCGATCCGCTGGCCAAGGCGGTCAGTGACGAAGCGGTGCTGAAATGGGATTTCGGCGTTGCCCGCGTCGGCGCCGTGGTCCAGGCCCAGGCCGGCACCGATCCGGCGACCTGGGTCAGGAAGCAGGGCTGCTACATCAAGGCAAAGAAGATCGCCACCGACTGGGGCCGGCAGACCTGGCAGGTCTTCCACATGGAAAGCGGGCCGGCGCACCCGGCGTTCTGAGCGGTTCGGCGGCAGGATCGTGCCCGTCATCGACGGCTCGTTGACGACCCGCCGTGGAGGGCAGCGATGACGGAGCACGCCGCGTGAAGTCCTTTGGCAAGCCGCCGCAGGGCGAACGGCTGGAACGGCTGCATGAGCTGCCGATGTGGGACGGCGAACGTCTGCGCAACATCCATCCGGTCCTGCCGGGACTGCGCGATCCGGCTGCGCCGCGGCCCACGCTGCGGGATTTCTTCTGTGGCGACGAGAACCGCACGCCACCCGCGCCGCTGCCTGCGCGGGACCCGCGTGGCGGCTGGGCGAGAAAGCCGGCCAGCGGCTTGCGGGCCACCTGGCTGGGCCACTCCACCGTATTGCTGGAGATCGACGGTTTTCGGGTGCTCACCGATCCGGTGTGGGGACAGCGGGCCTCGCCCTTCACCCTGCTGGGACCCCGGCGCTTCCAGCCGGTGCCGATCGGCTTGCGCGATCTGCCGCCGATCGACGCCGTGGTGATTTCGCACGACCACTACGACCATCTGGACTATCCGACGATACGCGCGCTGGCGAAGTCGAAGGTTCCGTTCGTCACCTCGCTCGGGGTCGGCGCCCATCTCGAGAGCTGGGGCATCGCGCCGTCGCGCATCACCGAGCTGGTCTGGTGGCAAAGCCATCGCGTGCCGGGCACCGGGCTCACCGTCACCGCGGCGCCATCGCAGCATTTTTCCGGCCGTGGCCTGAAGGATCGCAACCAGACATTGTGGTCGTCGATGGTCATGGCCGGCGACCGGCATCGGGTGTTCTTCAGCGGCGACACCGGGCTCACCACCGAGTACGAAGCCATCCGCGACCGGCTCGGCCCGTTCGACCTGGTGATGCTCGAAGTGGGCGCGTTCCATCCGTCCTGGGGCGATATCCACCTGGGCCCCGCCAACGCGCTGGCGGCTCACCGCCTGCTTGGCGGCGGCGTGCTGATGCCGGTGCACTGGGGTACGTTTGCGTTGGCCACGCACGCCTGGGACGAACCCGTCGAGGATCTGCTGAAACTGGCCGACCCGCTTGGCGTCGGCCTGTTCCTGCCACGTCTGGGACAACCCGCCGAGCCTGCCGAACATCGCGAGGTGGAGTCGTGGTGGCGACACGGCGAACCCGTCGGGCAGCGACCTGCCGCCGAGGCGGAGCCCGAACCGGCTCTCGCCGAACGGGTGCGCGGCCAGTTGCCGTGGCCACTGGATTGAAGGGCAGGCACGCCGCGCCCGCCATGCCCCTGCCGACGCTGGCTACAACTGCATGTAGTGGTAGCCCTGTTGCTCATACACGACGGGCGCGGTGAGCGCCGACAGGGTGACGGTGACGGCTGGATCGAGCTCGTTGTCCTGGACACCGTGTTCGGCCAGGGCCTGGCCGCAGACGAGCAGCTTGACGCCGGCCTTCTTCAGCGCGTGCAGGATTTCCAGATTCGGATTGCCCTGCTTCAGATATTTGCGCGAGGCGGCGTCGGTCAGGCCCGCGGCGCCCGCGCGTTGATCGAGCACCGCCACGATGTGCATGCGTTCCGGCGGTACCCCGGAGTAGGCCAGCAGGTTCACCAGTCGCGCCAGGCGCTCCAGCGAGGCATAGGGCTTGCCCTTGTCGGCGCCGGTGGAAATCACGTCGACGAGGATCTTGTAGTCGGCCGCGGGGTCGGGCTGGCCGTCGGCATCCGGGCGCGGATGCACGCCACCGAATTTCGGGATCAGCGGATACACCCAGGTCGTGGTGGGCGAGGTCCTGGCGGCAGCCGCGGCTGGCTCCGCAGCCTGCGCCGGCAGCGACATCGCCACCAGCGCCATGCAGGAAAGTACCCGGGCGAGCGAAAGCTGGATCTTCATGATTTTCCCCTTGCCGCGGGCTGCGGCTGGTCCATCATGCTAATCCCCTTGCGGCTCGCCGGGTAATCCGCGGCTCGACGTCGCCGACAGGGGCTGTCACCGGTTCAGCGGGATGGATGGTCAGTCGCCGTCCGCGCTGCTTTCATCACTCTCGCGGAGGCCGTTTTCGCGTGATGACTGCTGGTGCTTGACCGCGTACATGGCGCGGTCGGCCCGGGCCAGCAGGGCTTTCGCGTTGGCTCCATCGTCGGGAAAGCAGGCGATGCCGATGCTGGCGTCCAGCCGGAACAGGCCGTCGGGCAGGCTGAAGGGAACGGTGAGGCGTGCGCGCAGGCTTTCGGCTACCGCCCGGGCGGTTCGTGCGTCGCGGCAGCCGGGCAGCAGGGCGACAAACTCGTCGCCACCGACCCGGGCCACCAGGTCACCCTGGCGAACACCCTGTTGCAGGCGTGCGGCCACCTCGCGCAACAGATGGTCGCCCGCATCGTGGCCGCCGCGATCGTTGACGTCCTTGAAGCCGTCGAGATCCAGGTACAGCACCGCCACGCCGTGACCGGTCTGCCTGGCGTGATCGATGGCGGACTGCAATTCGATGCGCAGGCGGTCGCGGTTGGCCAGTCCGGTCAGCGAATCGTGGTTGGCACGGTGCTCCAGTTCGCGCTCCAGGCGGCGCAGCTCGGTCACCTCGCGGCCGACGCCGATGCGCACGCCATGCTGGGGCAGCCAGCGCGCCGACCACTGGATGTCGACGCTGTGGCCGTCCTTGTGCAGGTAGCGGTTGCGGAAATGCAGTTGCAACTGGCCCGCCATGACCTGCTCGGCCTGCGCCGCGGTGGCGGCCCGATCGTCGGGGTGAACCAGCTCGAAGATGCGCCGGCCCAGCACTTCCTCCGGGGTGTAGCCGAAGATGCGCTTGAAGCTCGCGTTGACGAACAGCAGATGTCCCTCGGTGTCGACCACGCAGACGGCATCGGGCATCAGGTCGAGCACGTCGGCGAGTGGAGGAAGCGTCGGAATCATCTGCCTGCGGTGGTCGTCGGGTCCGGTGGTGTGCGCAGAAGGGCGTCATCACCATCGTGCGTCCCGTCGCAAGCTATCAGAATCATCGCCCCTGTGGGTGAAGGCAGGGCGCAGGGGCCACGCGCATGCGGTCGGTAGCCACGGTCGGCGCGATGGCTCCCGACCTCATCCGGCAAACGCGGACGGTTCCCGCCGGTGGTCAGCCCGGCAGGCTGACCACCGGCACGAAGCCGCCGAAGATCATGCGCTTGCCATCGAAGGGGCAGGCGCTGGCCGCTTCCATGCGCGGGTCCTGCATGAACTTTTCCATGCCGGCATCGCGGGTGGCCCGGTCGGGCCATTCGACCCAGGAGAACACCACCGCTTCGTCGGATTGTGCCTGCACGGCGCGGCGGAAATCGGTGAGCTTGCCATCGGGCACGTCCTCGCCCCAGCACTCCATCACCCGGGTGGCGCCGAATTCCAGGAAGATGCTGTCGAACGTGCGGGCGTGCTCGATGAATTGCGCGCGGTTGGCGTGGGGAACGGCGATCACGAAACCATCGATCCAGGACATGGTTGTCTCCTTGCGGGAATGGAGGCCGACAAGGCCGCCTTCACTTCAGCGACGAACCGGTGCTCGGATTATCGACACGTGCGCGGCTTCCGTTGCAGCGTCGATATACTGGCCCGACCTTTGCCGGGAACAGGCTTCATGCGCAGTTTCGAAGATACAAACGGCAATCCATGGCAAGCGGCGGTGCTGGACGCGTCCTACGGCAACATGCTGCTGGTGTTCTCCCACGCCGGCGACCTGACGGTTCGCAAGACCGTCATGGCTGCGGAGAACCTTCGCCTGGCCGAGCAGCAGTTGCTGGACATGGACGAGGCGCAGCTGCGTGAGCTGTTGGCCGAATCGGTGCCGTGGGACTAGCCAGGCAGGTGTGGGCAATCAGTCCGGAGTGTCCACCTCGACCAGCCGGCCGAGTTGCGCCAGCGATTCCTGCCAGCCGACGTAGCACTGCTCCAGCGGAATCACTTCGGGCAGGCCTTCCTGCACCACGTGCAGTTCGGTGCCGCAGGACACGGTCCTCAGGGTGATGGTCACCGTGATTTCACCGGGCAGGTGGGGATCGTCGAACTGGTCGGTGTAGCGGATGCGTTCGAACGGCGTGAGTTCGACATAGGTGCCGCCGAAGACGTGGCTGTGGCCGGTCGAGAAGTTGGTGAACGACATCTTGTAGCTGCCGCCGACGCGGGCATCCAGATGATGCACCCTGGCGGTGAAGCCGTTCGGCGGCAACCATTTGACCTTGGCCTCGGCATCGAGGAAGGCGCGATACACGCGCTCGGCCGGGGCGCGCAGTACCCGATGCAGGCGGACAGTGTTGGACATGGCGGTTTTCCTGGCTGGAGGAGTAGCCCTCATGGCTGCAACGAACGGGCGGGGTGGAAATCGACAGCCGGTGTCCGATGGGTTCATCGTTCCGGTGATTCGACATCGCGTTGCCGGCTGGCCTGACACCGGCCTTTTTGCAGTAGCCTGAAAAGCGGTAGCCGGGACACCGGCGATGGCCGGCACATTCCCGCGCAGCGATGAAAGGTGGTCCCATGATCGACACTACGGTGGCAACCCCTCAGCATGGCCGACGGTGGCCGGAACCTGCCGGTGCACGGCCGGCGGTGACGGCATGAGCATGCGCGAGGTCGACATCGCCATCATCGGCTCCGGCACCGCGGGCATGTCGGCCTATCGCCAGGCACGCAAGCGCACCGACCGCATCGCCCTGATCGAAGGCGGCCCGTTCGGCACCACTTGCGCCCGGGTCGGCTGCATGCCCTCGAAGCTGCTGATCGCCGCGGCCGAGGCGCGGCATCGCCTGGCAGCGTTACCCGCGTTCGGTATCGCCAGCGACGCCGGCGCGGTCGATGGCCGCGCGGTGATGAAGCGGGTGCGTGACGAACGCGATCGCTTCGTGGGCTTCGTGCTCGATGCGGTGGCGGGTTTCGACCCTGCCCACGTGCTGCGCGCGCAGGCCGAATTCGAGGACCCGCATACGCTGAAGCTGTCGCCAGCGATGGACGGCAGCGCGCCGCCGGTCGAGCGGGTCCGTGCCGGGCGCATCATCATCGCCACCGGTTCGCGACCGGCAATTCCCGCGGCGCTGCGGGCGGCGGGCGACCGGCTGATCATCAGCGACGACGTGTTCGACTGGCAGGGCCTGCCCGGCTCGGTGGCCGTGTTTGGTGCCGGCGTGATCGGCCTGGAGCTGGGCCAGGCCCTGCATCGGCTGGGGGTCCGCGTGCACCTGTTCGGTCGCGACGGACGGATTGGCGCGATCAGCGATCCGGTGGTGCGCGCCGAGGCGACGCGGCTGATCGCGGCGGAACTGCCACTCAGCCTGGACGCCGCCGACGTGCGCGTCGAGCGGGACGGCGAGGCGGTGGTCGTGCACTTCACCGACCCGGGCAGCGCAGCGACCAGTAAGCGCTTTGATTACCTGCTGGTCGCCACCGGACGCACGCCGAATGTCGAGATGCTGGCGCTCGAGCGCAGTGGTCTCGAGCTCGACGCCAAAGGTGTGCCGGTGTTCGATCCGCAGACCACCCGTGCGGGCGACAGTCATGTCTTCATCGCCGGCGATGCCGAAGCCGAACGGCTGCTGTTGCATGAAGCGGCCGATGAGGGACATCTGGCGGGCGAGCAGGCCGCACGTTATCCGGCGGTCTATCGACATACGCGTCGCACCCCGCTGGGCATCGTGTTTTCCGATCCGCAGATCGCCTATGCCGGCCAGCGTCATGCGCAGCTGGTCGCCGGTGGCGTCGATTTCGCCGTCGGCGAGGTGTCCTTCGAGGACCAGGGGCGTTCGCGGGTGATGCTGGTCAACCACGGCCTGCTGCGCGTGTATGGCGAGCAGGGCAGCGGCCTGCTGCTGGGCGCCGAGATGATCGGCCCGCAAAACGAGCACATCGCCCACCTGCTGGCCTGGGCGATCCAGGCGCGCATGACGGTGGCCGACGTGCTGCAGATGCCGTTCTACCATCCCACGATCGAGGAAGGCCTGCGCACCGCGTTGCGCGAGCTGCTCACCGCGCTGGGCATGGGCGCCGCGCCGCCGCTGCACTGCATCGACTGCGGACCGGGCGCCTAGGCCACGAAACCGGCGCGTGCCGGATGTATCCGGACGCTGGCTGAGGCACACTGCGCGTCGGCCGGTGATGGGGCCTGATCGGGAGACAACAGGTGGGCAAGGGCAGGCTGGAAGCATTCAGTGACGGCGTCATCGCCATCATCATCACCATCATGGTGCTGGAATTGAAGGTGCCGCATGAAACCACGCTGGCGGCGCTCGGTCCGCTGGCGCCGGTGTTGCTCAGCTACGTGCTGAGCTTCGTCTACGTCGGCATCTACTGGAACAACCACCATCACATGCTGGCGATCACCCATCGGGTATCGGGCACGGTGCTGTGGGCGAACCTGCACCTGCTGTTCTGGCTGTCGCTGTTCCCGTTCACCACGGCATGGATGGGCGAAAACCACCTGGCCCAGGCGCCGACCGCCGTTTACGGCTTCGTCCTGCTGATGGCAGCGGTGGCCTACTGGATACTGGAGCAGGTGCTGATCGCGGTGGCGGGTCCGGACTCGGCGTTGCGCGGGGCCATCGGCTACGACTGGAAGGGCAAGATCTCGCCGCTGCTCTATCTTGGCGGCATCACGCTGACGTTCTGGCGGCCCTGGGCGGCGCAGCTCTTCTACGCCCTGGCGGCGCTGCTCTGGCTGGTGCCGGATCGGCGCATCGAGAAGCTGGCTGCCCATTGAGCCGCACACCTTTCAGCCGTCCATCGGGGAGGCGTCATCATGAACGCAGGAAGGCTTCTGATCGCGCTGCAGATGGTGGTGGCGCTGTGCATCGCCAGCCCGCTTCGTGCAGCCACCCCCGACGCGGACGCCACCGCGATCCGGCAGGTGCTGAACCGGCAGCAGGCGGCCTGGAACCTCGGCGACGTCGACGGGTTCATGCACGGCTACAAGGACGCCCCCGACACGACCTTCGTGGGCAGCAGCGTGCGCAAGGGCTACCGCGCGATCCTGGAGAGCTACCGCAAGCATTACGCCGGCAAGGCCCAGATGGGCGAGCTCACCTTCTCCGATCTCGACGTGCGCCTGCTGCCCGGGCGCGATGGCGAGGTGCGTTATGCCGTGGTCACCGGCCGCTTCCACCTCGATCGCGCTGCCCACGGCGAGATTGCCCAGGACGATGGCGTGTTCTCGCTGCTGTGGGAAAAGACCGCGGACGGCTGGAAGATCATTCTCGACCACACCAGCTGATGTCAGGGCTGATGCAGGAAGGCCAGTGAGGTGTCGCAGGGCGCGTCGACCTTCAGGCTCAGCAGCGCATCGGCGCGCGTGCGGCCGAGCGTGACGGCGGCGATCGGCTTGCCGGCGCGCGCGGCGGCATCGACGAAGCGGTAGCCCGAATAGACCATCAGCGACGATCCCACCACCAGCACGGCGTCCGCCGCCTGCCAGGCGCGCGCGGCGGCCTCCACCCGTTCGCGGGGCACTGCCTCGCCGAAGAACACCACGTCGGGTTTCAGGATGCCGCTGCAGTGCGGGCAGGGCGGAACCTCGAACCGGGTGAAGTCATGGCCTTCCAGGTCGGCGTCGCCGTCCGGTGCATCGCCGGCATCCAGCGACATCCATGCCGGATTGCGCTCCTCCAGCATCTGCTGGAACGCGTGGCGGCCCAGCCGTGCCTCGCAACCCATGCAGCGCACTTCGTCGAGGCGTCCGTGCAGGTCCAGCACGCGCTCGCTGCCGGCGTGCTGGTGCAGGCGATCCACGTTCTGCGTCACCAGCAGCTCGACCTGGCCGCGCCGCTCCAGCGCGACCAGCGCACGGTGGGTGGCATTGGGCAGCGCCCGCCCGAAACGCCGCCAGCCGACCAGGCTGCGCGCCCAGTAGCGCTGGCGCGTGGCCGGCTCATGCATGAAGGCGGCGTAGTTCACCGGCGGCGGGCGTTTCCACTGGCCGTCGCGGTCGCGATAGTCGGGGATGCCCGAATCCGTGCTGCAGCCCGCGCCGGTCAGCACGAACAGACGCGGATGGTCGTCGATGAATTGCTGGAGCGGAGTCATGGCGCAGATATGGGTGCTGGCGGTACGGAAAAACAGGCGGCCTGCAGGGCGGGCTTGCCGTGCCGGGAAGCGCCGACGATGATGGCGATGGACTGTAGCGCGTCCGCCTTGCGGCGGGCAGGGTCACCGACACCGGGAGCAGGCACATGGATCACGCTGGAACGGATGAAGTCACCGCCGCCCAGGCGACGAAGCTTGACGATGATGCGTACGGGATGTGGCACGAAAAGCCCGCGGGGAAATTTGTGCTGGGCTTTTCCGTGTTCGTGCTGGCCGAAGTGCTGGTCTACGGAACCCTGCACTGGATCTTCCCGCTGATCTGAACCGGAAGCCAGTGAGCGACGCCAGGACGGTGGTCGACGCGAGGCATCGGCGCGTTAGCATGGCCGGATGAAGCTCATCGCGATCGACTCCGCGTTCTCCTCGCCGTGGCGAGTGCCGGCCTGGCTGTTGGCACTGCTGCTGGTCGGCTGCGCCTCGCAGCCCGTGCAGGACGCGCGCAGCGCCGCGCAGGTGCGCAGCGAACTGCTGCGGCTGATCCCGGCCAGTGCCGACGATCGCGCCGGCTGGGCCACCGACATCCAGGCGGCGTTTTCCACCCGGCAGATCGCGCCGAGCACGGCCAACCTGTGCGCGGTGCTGGCGGTGACCGAACAGGAGTCGGGGTTCAAGGTGGACCCGGTGGTGCCCGGACTGGGCCGGATCGCGCGCCAGGAAATCGACCGCCGCGCCGCGGCGAAGCACGTCCCCGGGTTCCTGGTGGATGCGGCGCTGTGGCTGAAGTCGCCCGACGGCCGGCGTTACGGCGAGCGGCTGTCGGCGGCGCGCACCGAGAAGCAATTGAGCGGGATCTTCCAGGACTTCATCGCCATGGTGCCGCTGGGCAGGCGGCTGTTCGGCGAGCTCAATCCCGTGCATACGGCCGGCCCGATGCAGGTGAGCATCGCGTTCGCCGAGGCGCACGTCCGGGACTATCCGTATCCGATCAAGGGCTCGATCCGCGACGAGGTGTTCAGCCGGCGCGGCGGCCTGTATTTCGGCATCACGCACCTGCTGGGATATCCGGCGGACTATCCCGCGCCGCTCTACCGCTTCGCCGATTTCAACGCAGGCTGGTACGCCAGCCGCAACGCCGCGTTCCAGCATGCAGCGAGCGTCGCCTCGGGCATCCCGCTGGCGCTGGACGGCGACCTGCTGTCGCCGGATGCCGGTTTCGGCGATCGCCCGGGAGCGACGGAACTGGCGGTGCGGACCCTGTCTTCGCAGCTGGACATGAGCGACTCGGCCATCCATCGGGCTCTGGCGCAGGGCGAGCGTCAGGACTTCGTGGACAGCAAGCTCTACGCCCGCGTGTATGCGCTGGCCGAGGGCATCGAACACCAGCCGCTGCCACGCGCGCAGCTGCCGGGCATCACCTTGAAGAGCCCGAAGATCACCCGCAAGCTCACCACCGCCTGGTTCGCCAAACGCGTCGACGAGCGCTGGCAGCGCTGCATGCGGCGCGCCGGGAAGTCACCCGGATAACGCGGGGCAGTGTCGGGCGAAGCCTTTGCGCGGCTTGAAGCGTTCGCCTGACGTACCCACGTTCAAACGTTCCCCCCAGCATGCAGGAGTGTCACGTGAGCAAGCTTGTCGACTTTCCGGTGACGGCGCGGTGGCCGGCCGCCCATCCCGAGCGCATCCAGCTGTATTCGCTCAACACGCCGAACGGAGTCAAGGCGTCGATCATGCTGGAGGAAACCGGCTTGCCGTACGAGCCGCACCTGGTCGACATCATGAACAACGAGAGCCACACGGCGGAATTCCTCGCGCTGAATCCGAACGGCAAGATTCCCGCGATCATCGATCCGGACGGCCCCGGCGGCGAACCCCTTGCGCTGTTCGAGTCGGGCGCGATCCTGCTGTATCTGGCGGACAAGACCGGCCAGTTCATCCCGGCCGATGCGGCGCGGCGCTGGGAGACGATCCAGTGGGTATTCTTCCAGATGGCGTCGATCGGACCGATGTTCGGCCAGGTCGGCTTCTTCAACAAGTTCGCCGGCAAGAGCTACGAGGACAAGCGCCCGCTGCAGCGTTACGTCGACGAATCGAAGCGGCTGCTCGGCGTGCTCGACGCGCGGCTGGAAGGACACGACTGGATCATGGGCGACGACTACACCATCGCCGACGTCGCCACGCTGGGCTGGGTGAACAACCTGGTGACCTTCTACGAGGCGCGTGAACTGGTGGCGTTTGACAGCTTCGGGCATGTTTCGGCCTGGCTCGATCGCGGTCTGGCGCGGCCGGCCGTGCAGCGTGGCCTGACGATTCCGGTGCGGAGCTGAGGCTTGCCATGATTTTGCCTTCTCGCAGACCGTCGTTCGCCTGTTTGGTTGGCTAGCTTCAAGCGTTCTGGACGGCTGGCGTCCCGCCACGAGGAGAACCGATGAATCGTCGAAGCTTGCTGCAGGGCATCTTGCTGGGTGCAGCGGCGCTGCCATTGCATCGCTTGGCATTCGCAATGCCGGCCGTGCCGGCTGCGCATGATGTGGATGCAATTGCTGCACATCTGGCGGCGCTGGAGCGTCAGCACGGCGGGCGGCTGGGCGTGGCGATGCTCGACACGGGCAGCGGACAACATGTCGGGCACCGTGCCGACGAACGCTTCCTGATGTGCAGCACGTTCAAGTTGCTGGCGGCAGCAGCGGTGCTGGCGCGCGTGGATCAGGGCAGCGAGCAACTGGACCGACGCATCACCTACGGCAAGGACGTGTTGCTGGAATGGGCGCCCGAAACCTCCCGTCATGTGGGCGCCCAAGGCATGACCGTGGGCGAGCTTTGCCAGGCCGCGATCACGGTGAGCGACAACACGGCCGCGAACCTGCTGCTGACCAGTCTGGGCGGACCCGCGGCGGTGACCGCGTTCGTGCGAACGCTGGGCGATCCGCTGACCCGGCTCGATCGGATCGAGCCCGAACTCAACCGGACCCGTCCGGGTGACCTGCGCGACACCACCACGCCGGCTGCGATGCTGGCGGATATGCAGGCGCTGTTGCTGGGTGACGCACTTTCCCCTGCATCGCGCGGGCAACTGATCGAATGGCTGTGCGGCAACACCACCGGCAATCAGCAGCTTCGCGCAGGCCTGCCGGCAGGCTGGCGTATCGGCGACAAGACTGGCAGCGGTGCCCAGCAGGAGACCAACGACATCGCCATCATCTGGCCGCCGCAGCGCAAGCCACTGCTGGTGACGGCCTACTACACGGGCTCGGCTGTCGACAAGGATGGACGACATGCCGTGCTGGCTGCCGTAGGCCGCCTCGCTGCGTCGATCCGGGTGTCGCCTGGCGGCAAGTGACTTTTCGCGGCGGCCGGGGATCAGGGCGCCTATCCGGTGCAGCATGCCGTTCGCGGAGGGTCGTTGTTTGCGTAACTGCGGGCATGCTCTGGCGGATCATTGGGACGAGAAGCATTCCGCCCCTGGCCGGCCAAGCAGGACAAAATGCCGGTCATGACCGGCAGTGCCCCAGCCGAGTCCTGTCGTCGATTCCGGATGATTCCCCAGCAGGAGATGTTCCATGCCCCTGATCGAATCCCCGCCGCGCTATGCGGCCGCTGTCCGTCGAATGCACTGGACGGTATTCGTGTTGGTGCTGCTGGCTTACGTCTGCATCAATCTGTTCGAGCAATTCCCGAAAGGCAGTGCCGCTCGCGGCAACATCTTGGCCGCCCACTACACCGCCGGATTGGCGGTTCTGTTGCTGGTTCTGCCCCGTTTGCTGCTGCGCCTGCGCCACGGACGTCCGTCGATCCTGCCGCCACCGCCGCGCTGGACCGAGCTGCTGGGCAGGGTCACGCATGTGTCGCTGTACCTGTTCCTGCTGATCCAGCCGATCCTCGGCATCATTACGTTGCAGATCGGCGGCAAGCCGGTGACCCTGTTCGGGTTGACCCTGCTGCCTTCGTTTGTCGATTTGCCGAACCGGGCGTTGTCGCATCAGCTGGAAGATACCCACGGCACCATCGGCACGATCTTCTACTACGTGATCGGACTGCACATCCTGGCCGCGCTGTGGCACCACTTCGGTCGACGCGACAGCACGCTGAAGCGGATGCTCTGAACCGGGCACCCCGTCGTCCTGGTTGCATTCCGATGTCCTGACCCTTGCAGAGAACGCCCGCATGCATCGACGTCACTACGAACGACATCGCACTGGCCGGATGGGCTGGTTGCGCGCCTCCGTACTGGGCGCAAACGACGGCATCGTTTCCACGGCCAGCCTGGTGCTGGGAGTGGCGGCGGCCCAAGCCAGCGGGCAGAACGTGCTGGTTGCCGGTGTCGCCGGGCTGGTGGCGGGCGCGATGTCGATGGCCGCCGGCGAGTATGTGTCGGTGCATTCACAGGCTGACAGTGAACGCGCCGAACTCGAGCGCGAACACCACGAATTGCAGACCGATGTCGAGGCTGAACACAAGGAGCTGGCGGCGATCTACATGGATCGCGGACTTGATCAGGCGCTGGCCACGCAGGTGGCCGACCAGCTGATGGCGCAAAACGCACTCGATGCCCACGCGCGAGACGAGCTCGGCATCACCGAAGCATTCCGGGCACGACCGCTGCAAGCGGCCGGAGCCTCGGCGCTGAGTTTTGCGGTGGGCTCCGCCTTGCCGTTGCTGGTGGTGGCGCTGTCGCCAACCAGCATGCTGCTGCCGATGGTGTTCGTCACCTCGCTGGTGCTGCTCGCCGCGCTCGGCGCGCTGGCCGCATGGGCCGGCGGCGCGAAGATGGGTGTCGGTGCCCTTCGCATCACGTTCTGGGGCGCCTTGGCGATGGCGATCACCACCGGCGTCGGCATGCTGTTTGGCGTAAGCGGCTGATATCCGGCGGTCTCACTCGCCCGGGTGGTAGACCCGTTCGGTATGCCCCTGTAATTGTTCAGGCCAGAAGTACACGGTGCGCAGATTGCCTGTGGTGTAGCGCTCGGCTTCGTCGTTGAAATGTTTCGAAACGGGATGGCCGCTTTCGCCGCCAGCGGTGATCGCGCGCGCGCTGACCTTCGGGCCGAATTCGACCACCGCCACGAAGCTGTTGCCGCTGGTGCCGTAGTAACGCTTGGTGCCGGGCCAGCGATGCGCGCCGAACGAGGCCAGCGAACCCCAGCGCGAGGAGACGAACGGCACCGGGATGCTCGGCTTGCCGTCGTCGAAACTCTGCACGATGGCGCCGTCGTTGCGCTGGAAGCGGTTGATCTCGCCCCACGGCACGCCCCAGCTGCCGAAATCGTGCTCCAGCCGGTCGGAGGCGGCGACCAGCGCTTCGAGGCGAGCTTTCGAACCCGCGTCACCGGCCATGAAGTCATACACCGACTGGTCTTCCGACTCGGCCTGGGCATGCACGCGATCCCACAGCGTGTCGCCCCAGAACACCGCCAGCGAGGTCGGCATCGAGGCGATGCCCCAGCGATAATCCCAGCCCCGCAGCAAGGCGATCTGGCCGGCCAGGCGGGGTTTCAGCGGATCGTTGTCGGGCAGCCTGTCGTAGTCGGACACCAGCACCGGGATCAGTTGCGCGAAGGCGGGCAGATAGGAGTCGAACGCGGCGGTGATCAGCGAGGCCTTGCTGAAGTCGAGTACCCGATCGAGCACGCGGGTGGCGTGGATGCCGCGCGGGTTCTCGCCGAAGGTATCCATGTAGCGCGGGTAATCCTTCTGCTGCGGGCTGAACTTGCCCGCGGCGGAGTAGGGCCAGTTGTTGGTGTTCATGATCCAGCCGTTCGGCGGATCGAGCAGGTGCGGCGCCTCGTCCAGCGTGTGCAGGCCCTGCCAGTCGGTGGCCGGGTCGCTGCCGTCGACCGGCCGGGTGTAGTCGAAGCGGTTGTCGCGCCTGGGGATGAATTGCGGATGCATGTACGCGATCTCGCCCTTGTCGTCGGCGAAGATCGTGTTGTTCGAGGAGTTCGCCTTGAGCTCGGCCACCTTGCGGTAGCTGGCGTAGTCGCTGGCCTTGGTGCGCAGCCAGCTCTGTTCGAGCGCCTCCATCGGCTTGTTCATCAGCGCGATGGCGATCCACTTGCCGTCGGCTGCGCGCACGATCGGGCCGTGGTGGGTGAAGCGGGCGGTGAAGCTGCGACTGGCCAGCGAGCCGTCCTTCGCCCGATAGCGCAGCCTGATCGTGCGCGAGGTGACCGGACGCAGTTCCCTGCCGTATCGATAGAACAGCTGGTCGCCCTTGTGCACGATGGTCTCGGCGAATTCGTCGACCACGTCGGCGCCGGTGGAGGTGTGCATCCAGCCGATGTGCGGATTGAAACCCTGGTAGATGAAGAACTGCCCCCACGTCACCGCGCCGTAGGCGTCCAGCCCTTCGTCGCTGGACATCTGCAGTTCGGAGCGGAAGAAGAACGAGGTGTGCGGGTTGATCCACAACAGCGCGTGGCCGTCCACGGTGAGCTTGGGCGCGATCGCGAAGCCGTTCGAGCCGCTCGGCTCGACCCAGCTCGACGGCGTCTGCACGCTGGCCAGTTCCGTTCCGGCCTTGCCGTAGAACGCGGCGAGCCGGTCGAGCGAGACGCGCTCGATGTCGCCGCCGATGCTGCCTTCGCTGAAGCTCAGCGCCATCCACGGCTCGAACTGCCCGATCACCCGCGGATGCACCTCGGGATGGGTGGCCAGGTAGTAGTTGAGGCCATCCGCCCAGCTGTCCATCAGGGCCTGCAGCCAGGTCGGACTCTTCGCGTACTGCGCCTTGAGTTCGACGGGATCGATGAACAACTGCTGGCGCAGGTCGCTCCAGATCGCCGACTCGCCCTCGGCTTCGGCGAGCCAGCCCAGCGAGTTCAGGTAATTCGTCTCGACCCGGTTGAAGTCGTCCTCGGCCTGGGCGTAGGCCATGCCGAAGACCGCGTCGGCATCGGTGCGGCCATGCACGTGGGCGATGCCCCAGTCGTCGCGGGTGATCGTGATCGCCTGTGCCTGGTGTTGCCAGTCGGCCAGCGAGGGCGGTGCGCTGCGGGCGGTGGCCAGCAGGGCCGTCAGCATCAACGTGGCTGCCAGCAGGCATCGCGGCAGCAGGGCGGATGGCGCCGATCGGCGCACCTTGTTCAAGATGATTGCATGCATCTGCTCGTGATCCCCGGTTCGTTGGCGCTGCCGTACCACGTGGAGTTGACCACTACCGGGCTGTCCGTGCAAAGCCTGGTGCCACGGCGTCGCCGGCTCCGGGGAATGCGCATGGTCGGATCGCCGCGCTCGCAAAGCTGGCCAGCCCCCGCTGCCGATCGCCCTGCAACTGAACTCGGCATTAATTCGCGCGGGCAAAATACGTCGTCGGGTTCGCAGACTGTGCAGCTTTGCTGCGGCAGGATCGGACAGGTTGTGGCGGGGCTTCGCGCATCACCGCCGCAGCATTCCGATATGAAGAGGAGAACTCCCCATGTTGAATCGATCTTCCCGAGGCGCCTGTCTCGCTCTCGCCCTGGCGGCAGTCACGTCCCTTGCCGGCTGCAGCGGCTACGTCAAGCGCACCGACTTCGATGCCGCCATCAGCAAGCTGCAAGACACCGACGCCCGCATGCAGCAGCAACTGGACGCGCTGACCGCCGACATGCAGCAGCGCTTCTCCAAATACGATGCCACCCTGACGGAAATGCAGGGGCGCCTGCGCGTGGACACGGTGGCCCATTTCGATTTCAACAAGGCCGACTTGAACGAACAGGACAAGGCCATGCTGAAAGACTTCGCCCAGGTGATGCAGGCGCACCACTCCGGCGCGGTGGTGACGGTGGAAGGCTTCACCGATCCCGCCGGTTCGCGGGCCTACAACCAGCGGCTGGGCCAGAAGCGCGCGGACGCCGTGCGTGACTATCTGGTTTCCAGTGAAGGCATGGCCGCCGGCCAGGTGCGCGCGGTCAGTTATGGCGAGGCGAGCAACCGCCAGGTGGAAAAGGGTGCATCGCGCGACGCGGGCACAAGCAACCGCCGCGTGGCCCTGGTGGTCGATTACGCCGGTTGATCAGGGCGGGGCGCGTCAGCCGCGCCCCGTTCCGGCGGCACAGCCTTGCCGAGCAGATGCCGCTGGCCATCGCCGAGGCAGCCATCACCGTTGGGAGCCCGGTCGGTCCGGACAGCGGCCGCGGGGCGACTGTGGGGTTTGTCCAGACCATCATGTAGGCGCGAGGCCGGCGCGGCGCAGGGTACGGCTGCATTTCGCCCAGGCCTTGCGCCCGCCCTGCAAATGGACGTTCCGGCGCCTTGCGTCGTGGTTATAGTCCGCCTGATCGTGGCGGCGTTCGTTTCGATGCGATGTCGCCACGTTCTTCCGGCCGAGGATACGAACATGCCCAATTCCAGCGATTACCGGCAGAGCGCGAGCTTCTTTCGCAGCCGCCTGAACACGATTGCCTCGCGCACCCGGGTCGGCAAGAGCCGCATCCATATCGATTCGGGCGGCAACCACACCCGGCGCCAGCCTTCGCGGTCGATGGAAGAGAAGCTCAGGAATTACGGCGAGCGCCGCTATCACTCGGTGGCGCGCATCCTCGCCTTGTTCGAGATCGTCAGGAAGACCGAGCGGCTGAGTGCCCCGGTGCTGGTCGAAAGCAAGGGCGCGGTGTGGCAGGCCTACGTGGACCGCAGCGGCGGTGTCGACAATGCCTGTCACACCTGCCCATGCCATCTGCAGCTCGATGGCAAGCTGCCGACGATGATCACGGGCAACAAGGGCTTGCGCCGGCATCTGGTGCTGGAGTTTGCCGACTGCGTCTCGCTGCCCCGCAGCGTCAACAACATCGACAGCATCGTCGACGAGATCGCGGGCCGACAGGCGTTTGTCCGGGCGGCCAGCCTGGTGCTGAACCAGCCGGACACAGGCTGGGCGGAGGGGCTGGATCTGTTCCGCGAGGACATGCGCGAGTTGCTCGGCGACATGGTGGAGACGATCACCCGCCCGCCCGGGCCCGAGTACCGGGCCTCCATTGAATTGAACCAGGAGCGGCTGGACGTGTTGCTGGCGTATTACGAAGGCATCTTCCTGACCAGCACGGCCTCCATCCGGATGAGCCATTTCATCGCCCAGGTCGAGGCAGAGATGCGCGTGCCCTGAGCGCCGGCGTCTTCCATTCGACTCTTTCGCGTTCCCTGGTGCCTGCCACCGCCTGATGATGGGCGGGCCTGGCCTGCCTGCGCCCGCGGTGCCGGTCCCCGGTCATTCCGGAGCGCGATGCTGCGCCCATCGGCGATCTTCCGATCCACGCTGTCGTCCGCTTTTCGCGGTGCCGCGCCGCGGCTGCCGACGCTGTCGTGTGCGCGTCTCACGACCGGTTCAGTCGCATGGCGTGACGGTCGAAAGTACAAGTCCCGCAGGATTGCGGCATCGTAGGCCTCTGGCCTGCCTTCGCGAGGGCAGTTTTCCCGCCGTGATCCAGCGGTGCAGGAAATCCTCTGCCGAAGCTGGCAGTGCCTTCGGCGAGTGGCGGATACAGATTTTCCGGTCGTGCCCAGCGGCATGCCGGGGAAGCGGCCGGCGTCGGGGATTCCGGGTCGGTCGAATGACAGTGACTCACTGAACCGCCCAAACCGAGGAGAACGCAATGCACAACGAATTCAAACTGACCGGCCCGCAGACCGAGCTGACGAGCTACCCCCAGTGGGCCCAGGACATGGTGGCCGATTGCGAAGGCACCAAGCGCAGCGTGATCGAGCACCCGCTGTGGGAGTCCATGATCAATGGCAGCCTGGGCAAGGCCGGAACCACCAACTTCATGGTCGGCATTTGGCCGGTCATCGAACGGTTCCCGGCCTACATGGCGCAAAGCCTGCTGAAGACCCAGTTCGGCCGCAGTGCCGGCGACAACCTGGCGCGACGCTGGCTGGTACGCAACATCCGCGTCGAGCAGAACCACGCCGAATACTGGCTCAACTGGGCCGAGGGTGCGGGGATTGCCCGCGAGGAAGTGCTGCACGGGGTGGCACCGCACGGTACCGAGACGCTGGCCAACTGGTGCGAGGACGTCAGCCGCAGGGATACACTGGCCGCAGGCATTGCCGCCACCAACTATGCGGTGGAAGGAGCCACCGGAGAATGGTCGCAACTGCTCTTCGACAGCCGTCGTTATGTGGAACGGTTCCCGGAGAAGAGCCGGGCCGGGTCGCTGCGCTGGTTGCAACTGCATGCGGCCTATGACGACACTCATCCATGGGAGGCGCTGGAGATAGTCTGTACACTGCTGGGGACGGAACCTTCCGCCGATGAGGTGACCCACGTCGGCGAATGCATCAAGCGCAGCTACACCAGCATGCGGATTCTTGCTGATCGCTGCGTCAAGCCGCATCGTGTTCTGGATGTGATGAACGAAGCCGCAGCCTGAGGGAACCAGGCTCCGGGCAGTGTCTTGCCAGAACGTGACGTGTGGATCACGAACCAAGGGACGCCATGCGAAGCTCGCGACTCAGCTTGCAACGACCGTTGTCACGACGCTTGATGCCGTTGGTGTACGGGCTCGTGGGCATGCTGGTGCTGATCCTGGCACTGACCTGGGGCGCACTGCAGCTGCAAGTGGCTCTCGCCGGTTTTCTCAACGGCGAGAGCATCTGGTCGAAGGCGCAGAAGCAGAGCGTGATTGCGCTGGAGAGCTACGCGATCTCGGGCGATCCGGCCGACCTGGCCAACTATCGCGAGAATTACGCTGTGCTGATGGCCGATCGTTCGGCCCGCGACCAGATCCTGTCCGGCAGCTATGACTACGAGGAGGTGGCCGGCGCCCTGCGTCGCAGCAACACCGTCACCATCGCGATCCCCGGCGTCGTCTTCATGCTGCACCATTTTTCCGGCGCGCCCTACATGCGCGATGCGCTGGATGCCTGGCGTTCCACCGATACCTCGATTCAGGATCTGAACACGATCGCCGATGCCCTGGCCGCCGGCTACGCGAACGGCGTGCCGGGACAGGCGGAGATCGCCCGCCAGCGCGCACGCATCCACGCGATCAACAGTTATATCGAGCCGCGCAGCACCCTGTTCTCCCGCAAGATCGCCGATGGCGCGGTGTGGATGGGCCAGGTGCTGTTCTGGGGCGTATTCGGCGCCGGACTCATCGCCGCGCTGCTCTGGCTGGACATGGCGCGGCGCATTCTCGCCAGCGTGCGTGGCAGCGAGGAGCGCTACCGTCTGCTGTTCGACAGCGCCGCCGATGCGATCGTGATGATCGACGAATCCAGCGGGCGGATCCTGGACGTGAACCGCACCACCTCCAGCTGGACCGGACGCAGCGCCGGCGAACTGGTCGGCGACCGCTTCGTGCACCTGTTCGTGCAGTCGATGGCCGGGCAGCAGGCCGGACGGGCAGCCAGCAACCTGCTGCTGGGCGAGCAGGGCAGCACGCGTCCGGTGGAATTGCAGACCAGCCTGGCCAACTGGGGCAGCCAGCCGGTGCGCCAGGCGATCATTCGCGACATCTCCGAGCGTCTGAAGATGGAGCAGGAGCGACGCATCGCGGCGGAGGCGCTGGCGGGCATCGCCGAAGGCGTGATCATCGCCGACGCGGAACGACGGGTGCTTTCCACCAACGAAGCCCATGTGGGGCTGACCGGATTTTCCAGCCAGGCGCTGATCAGCCATCACCTGGACGAGCACCGCCGCCTGCCCGACGGCAAGCCGTTGCCGCAGTCGATCTGGGACAGCGTGGCGGCCGGACGGAACTGGAGCGGCGAGGTGCTTAGCACCCGCAACGACGGCAGCAGCTATCCCGAACATCTCAGCATCAGCGCCATCCGCGACGGGGAAGGGCAACCGCAGTATTACGTTGCCGTGTGCACCGATATCCACGAAGCCAAGGCCAGCCAGCAGCGGCTGGAGCACATGGCGCGGCACGACCCGTTGACCGGCCTGGTGAACCGGGCCGAGTTCGAGCGTCATTGCAGCGAGGCGATCGCGGTGGCCGAACGCGAGCGGCTGGCAGTGGTGGTGCTGTTCATCGACCTGGATGCATTCAAGATCGTCAACGACAGCTACAGCCATGCGATCGGTGACCGGCTGCTGGTCAAGGTAGCCGAGCGGATTCGCCGGCAGCTTTCCGATGGCGACGTGGCCGGTCGCATCGGTGGCGACGAGTTCACCGTGCTGATCCCGCGACTGATCCTGCGCGAAGACGCCCGCGCCATCGTCAATCGCCTGCTGGTCAGCCTGTCCGAACCGCTGCTGATCGACGATTACGAGATCGTGCTCAGCGCCAGCATCGGCGTGGCCGGCTATCCGCTGGACGGCGCCAACGCGGCGGCGCTGATCACCAACGCCGATGCGGCGATGTATGCGGCCAAGGCGGAAGAGCGCAACGCCTGCCGCTTCTATACCCCGATGATGCACGCCGACACGCGCCGGCGCCTGCAACTGGCCACCGAGTTGCGCCAGGCGCTGGCCCGCAACGAATTTCACCTGGTGTTCCAGCCCAGCGTGGAACTGCGCAGTGGACGCATCGTGGCGGTGGAGGCCCTGCTGCGCTGGCAGCATCCGGAACGCGGCGAAATACTGCCGGGCGAATTCATTCCGGTCGCCGAAGGCCTGGGCCTGATCCGGCGCATCGACGAGTGGGTGATGCAGACCACCTGCGCCCAGATCCAGGCATGGGACCTGGCCGGGGTGCCGCCGATCCGGGTGGCGGTGAACATCTCGGCCCGCTGGTTCGGCCACCCCGCCTTTGTCGACGGGGTCAGCCGAGCGCTGCAGTCGAGGCAGCTGTCGGCAAGTCGCCTGCTGCTGGAGATCACCGAGAGCGCGATGTTGCGCCTGGGCGACGACATCGAACGCACCATGCAAACCCTGCATGCGCTGGGGATCGAGGTGGCGATCGACGATTTCGGCACCGGTTATTCGTCGATGGCTTACCTGAAGCTGCCGGCGGTGGCCTATCTGAAGATCGACCGCTCCTTCGTCACCGGACTGCCCGGCGATGCCAACGACGCGGCGATCACCGAAGCGATGCTGGTGATGTCCAAGAGTCTTGGCCTGGTGACCATCGCCGAGGGCATCGAGACCGAGGCGCAACACGACTTCCTGTTGCGCAGTGGCTGCGTCGAGGGGCAGGGCTACCTGTATTCCCGTCCGCTGCAACCGGACGAGGTGCGCCATCTGTTGTGCCCGAACCAGCCGCCCGTGCCCGCGCGACTGAAGCTGGTGCCGCCCAAGCGCAGCTGATCCGTCGCGCCTGCGCGCGATTCCGCGCGCAGGCAGCGCTCCGAACCGGTTGATCTGTATCAGTGCGCCCGTGCACCGTGTGCGCGACAGTGCATGAAAACCATCGGGAGGTGGACAGACATGGTCAGCCACGATTGCATGCCACTTCGCCACCAGCCGACTCCGCGCCAGGCTGGCGCTCCCCTGATTGCGGCGCGGTTTGGCCGTGATCGCGATGCTGAAGTGCGAGCCCGCGAGCGACGCATCGATGAGGAACTGGCGCAGAGCTTCCCCGCCAGCGACCCGCCGGGCTGGGTGCAGGGCGCCGCGCTCCTGCCGCACTGATACCCGTCGGCGACGAGGCCGAGCCACCCCATTCCGGATCATCGAGGAGGATGAAATGGACGCATCAATGTACCCGCCTGCCACGGCGGAAACCGCGCGCAAACGGCGCGAACTGGCACCCGTGCCGCTGCAGGCCTTCAAGGTTTTCAGTGCGGCAGTCTTCGCCGACGGCGCCTTGCCGAATGTCACCAAGCAGCTGATCGCGGTGGCGGTGGCGCATGTCACCCAGTGTCCTTATTGCATCAAGGGGCACACCGCCGAGGCGTTGAAGCAGGGCGCCAGCGAAGCGCAGATCATGGAGGCGATCTGGGTGGCTGCGGAAATGCGTGCCGGCGGCGCATACGCGCACTCCACGCTGGCGCTGGACGTGATGTCTCACCAGCATGGAGTCGCCTGAGATGGCCACGCGTTACGCCGGAGTATCTGCCAGCATTCTCGACGCGGTGGGCGACACGCCGCTGCTGGAAATCGAGGGCGTCTACGCCAAGCTCGAATTCCTCAATCCTTCCGGCTCGATCAAGGCGCGCATCGCGAAATACATGATCGAGCGCGCCGAACAGGAAGGCCTGCTCAAGCCTGGCGACACCATCGTCGAGGCGACCAGCGGCAACACCGGCAATGCGCTGTCGATGGTGGCGGCGGTGAAAGGCTATCGCATGCTGGTGGTGATGCCCGAGGGGCTGTCCAGCGAACGGGTGGCGATTTCGCGGGCATTCGGCGCCGAGGTGCTGTTCTGCGGCAACTTCCACGTCAACGAGGCGCTGAAGCGGGCGCGCGAACTGGGCCAGCAGCCCGGCTACTTCGCCCCGGCCCAGTTCGAGTCCGAATGGAATGTCGAGGAGAACCGCGTGGTGCTGGGACCGGAGATCCTCGCCCAGCTGCCGGCCGGCCGGTTGCCCGATGCGCTGGTGCTGGGCGTCGGCACCGGCGGCACCCTGATCGGCGTGGGACAGGCGTTCCGCGCGGTCAATCCGGACGTGCGGCTGTTCGCGATGGAACCGTCCGAGTCGTGCACGATCCTGTGCGGCGAGATCGCCACGCATACCATCGAGGGCATCTCCGACGGCTTCGTGCCGGGCATCTTCCAGCGCCACGCCAGCCTGGTGAACGAGGTGCTCAGCGTGTCCAGCGCCGACGCCGTGGCCGAGATGAAGCGGCTGGCACGGACCCACGGCCTGTTCTGCGGGCCGAGTTCGGGAGCGCACCTGCTGGCCGCCAAGCGGATCCGGCAGAACTTCCCCGAACTGAAGACCGTGGTGACGGCGTTCTGCGACGAGGGCGAGAAGTACCTGCACGAATACTTCATGCAGCCAGCAGCGGCCGAGGTCGACGCGACGCACTTTCGCTGAGCGGTGCCTGCGGCACTCCCGCAGGCACCGCCCGCCGGCGTTTCGAGCAGGACCTACAGCGCTGCGCAGTGGCGGTTCAGCCATTCCAGGTCCGCTGCTTCCAGCAGCGGGCTGAGCGCGGCGCGCACGCTGGCGTGATAGTCGTCCAGCCAGGCGCGTTCTTCCGGATTGAGCAGGCCCGGCTCCAGTGCGCGGCGGTCGAACGGGCACATGGTCAGCGTCTCGAAGGCGAGGAATTCGCCGAACTCGGTCTGCTCGGCCTCGACCACCACCGCCAGGTTCTCGTGGCGGATGCCGTGCCGGCCGGGCTTGTACACGCCCGGCTCGATCGAGCTGATCATGCCCGGTTCCAGTGCCACCAGCGCCCCGCCGGGTACCGGCGCGCGGATGCCGTGCGGGCCTTCGTGCACATTGAGGAAGTAGCCCACGCCGTGACCGGTGCCGTGGCCGTAATCCATCCCGGCCGCCCACAGCGGCGCCCGCGCCAGGGCATCCAGTTGCGGGCCGCTGGCGCCTTTCGGGAAGCGCGCCCGCGACAGGTTGATCATGCCCTTCATCACCAGGGTCGCATCGCGGCGCTGCTCGGCGGTGGTCTCGCCCAAGGCCAGCACGCGGGTGATGTCGGTGGTGCCGCCGAGATACTGGCCACCCGAATCGATCAGCAGCAGGCCCTTCGCCTGCAGCGTGCTGTGCGCTTCCGGCGTGGCGCGGTAATGCGGCAGCGCGCCGTTGGCCTGGTAGCCGGCGATGGTCGCAAAACTCTCGCCCACCCAGCCCGGCTGGGCCGAGCGCTCCTCGCGCAGCACCGTGTCCACGTCCAGTTCGGTGACCGCCATGCCCGCGGCCAGGCGTTGCTCCAGTCGGCGGAACCCGCGCACCAGGGCGGCGCCGTCGCGGCGCATCACGTCGCGGACATGTTCGAGTTCGGCGGCGCTCTTCACGGCCTTGAAGGCGGTGCTGGGGCTGGCCGCCTCGATCCGGGTCACCGCTGGCGCGATTGCCGCCGCGATGGTGTCGACCACCCGACTGCTGTCCAGCAGCAGGCGCTCGTTCGCCCCCAGCTCGTTCAGCACGGAGGTGACCGAGGCGTAGTCGGCGATGGCGATGCCGTCGGCAGCCAGCCGCGCGACCAGGGCATCGGTGAGCTTGGCGCGCCCGACGAACAGCGTGGCGCGCTGATCGGCCTGGACCAGCAGGTGGGCCAGGAACACCGGATTGCACTCGACATCGCTGCCACGCAGGTTGGTCAGCCAGGCGATGTCGTCGAGGCTGGACAGCAGGTGATGGGTGGCGCCGAGCTTGTGCATCGCCTTGCGCAGTCGGCTGAACTTGTCCGCGCGCGCAATGCACGCATGGGCAAGGTCATGTTCGACCACCGCCGCCTGCGGCAGCGCGGGTCGATCCGGCCAGATCGACCCGGGCAGGTCCAGGTCGGTGCGCAGGCTGGCGCCGGTGCCGTCCAGATGCCGTTCGATCTGCTGGCGCGTGGTGACGGACACGCTGTCGCCGGCCACGGCCAGCACGTCACCCTGGTGCAGGTGCTGCTGCAACCACGCCAGGTGTTCGGGGGTATGCGGCACGCGCAGTTTCATCAAGCGGATGCCGCTGCCTGCCAGCTGCTGCTCGGCCTGGGAGAAATAGCGCGAGTCGGTCCACAGCCCGGCCTCGTCGCGGCTCACGATCAGGGTGCCGGCCGAGCCGGTGAAGCCGGACAGCCATTCCCGGGCGGCCCAGTGCGCGGGCAGGTATTCGGACAGGTGGGGATCGGCGCTGGGAACCAGCACGGCGGCAACGCCATGCTGCTGCATGGCCGCGCGCAAGGCGGCAAGACGGGCGGGGACGGGGCTGTTCATCCGGTCATGCTAGCAGGCCGCCCACGGCTGTTTCACGCTCCCCGGGGGCGCGTAAATGAACTGATCGCGAGGAAAATTCATCTGCCATCTCGCAGTGAAACGCTTCTGCAGCTAAAATGCCTAATTTCCGCACGGCTGCTTTCCATGACCCCCCTGATTTTCGTCACCGGCGGTGTGGTGTCCTCGCTTGGCAAGGGCATTGCTGCGGCGTCGCTCGCTTCCATCCTCGAAGCCCGCGGCCTCTCGGTCACCATGATGAAGCTCGATCCCTACATCAATGTGGATCCGGGCACGATGAGTCCGTTCCAGCACGGTGAGGTGTATGTCACCGACGACGGCGCCGAGACCGACCTCGACCTTGGCCACTACGAGCGTTTCCTGCGCACCCGCCTCACCGGCAAGAACTCGATCACCACCGGCAAGATCTACGAGAGCGTGATCCGCAAGGAGCGCCGCGGCGACTATCTGGGCGCCACCGTGCAGGTGATCCCGCACATCACCGACGAGATCAAGCACTGCATCCACGAGGCCACCCGCGGCTTCGACGTGGCGCTGGTGGAGATCGGCGGCACCGTGGGCGACATCGAGTCGCTGCCGTTCCTGGAGGCGATCCGCCAGCTGCGCATCGAGCACGGCCCGGAGAAGGTGGTGTTCATGCACCTCACCCTGGTGCCGTTCATCAAGGCTGCCGGCGAGATCAAGACCAAGCCCACCCAGCACTCGGTGAAGGAACTGCGCTCGATCGGCATCCAGCCGGACATCCTGCTGTGTCGCTGCGAGCAGCCGCTGCCCGAAGGCGAGCGCCGCAAGATCGCGCTGTTCACCAACGTGCCGGAGCAGGCGGTGATCAGCGCCGCCGACGTGGACATCATCTACAAGCAGCCGCTGTACCTGCATGAGCAGGGGCTGGACGACATCGTGGTCAAGCGCCTGAACCTGGACGCCAAGCCGGCCGACCTGTCCGAATGGCAGCGCACGGTGGACGCGGTGGAGCATCCGAAGGACGAGATCACCGTCGCCATCGTGGGCAAGTACGTCGAGCACAAGGACGCCTACAAGTCGCTGGGCGAGGCGCTGCGTCATGGCGGCATCAAGCAGCAGACGCGGGTGAACCTGGACTGGATCGACTCCGAGCAGATCGAGGCCGATGGCGCCGCCAGCGTGCTGGGCAAGGTCGATGCGATCCTGGTGCCCGGCGGTTTCGGCAAGCGCGGTTTCGAGGGCAAGGTGCTGGCCGCGAAGTACGCCCGCGAGCACGGCGTGCCGTATTTCGGCATCTGCTACGGCATGCATGCGGCGGTGGTGGACTTCGCCCGGCATGTCGCCGGCCTGGCTGACGCCGACTCCAGCGAGAACGATCGCAATACCGCCAATCCGGTGATTGCACTGATCACCGAATGGACCACCGCCACCGGTGAGGTGGAGCAGCGCAGCGACCGTTCCGACCTCGGCGGCACCATGCGCCTGGGCGCGCAGGAATGCCGCCTGAAGGCGGGCACGCTGGCGCGCGAGATGTACGGCCAGGACGTGGTGCGCGAGCGGCATCGCCATCGCTACGAATTCAACAATCGCTATCGCCAGTCGTTCGAGGACCTGGGCCTGGTGATCTCGGGCAAGTCGATGGATGACCTGCTGGTGGAGATCGTCGAGCTGCCGCAACAGCAGCATCCGTGGTTCCTCGGCTGCCAGGCGCATCCGGAGTTCACCTCGACCCCGCGCGACGGCCATCCGCTGTTCAGCGGCTTCGTGCACGCCGCGCGCGAGTTCAAGGCCGTCCATGCAGGCGACAAACTGGCGCAGGAGTCCGTGGCATGAAGCTTTGTGGCGTCGAGGTAGGCCTGGATCAGCGGCTGTTCCTGATCGCCGGCCCCTGCGTGGTCGAGTCCGAACAGTTGCAGCTGGACACCGCCGGCACGCTGAAGGAGATCACCGGCCGGCTGGGCGTCCACTTCATCTTCAAGTCCAGCTTCGACAAGGCGAACCGGTCGTCCGGTGACAGCTTCCGTGGCCCGGGCCTGGAAGAAGGCTTGCGCATCCTGGCCGAGGTGAAGCGCCAGATCGGCGTGCCGCTGCTCACCGACGTGCACGAATACACGCCGATGGACGAGGTGGCCTCGGTGGTCGACGTGCTGCAGACGCCGGCGTTCCTGTGCCGTCAGACCGACTTCATCCAGAAGGTGGCGCGCGCCGGCAAGCCGGTGAACATCAAGAAGGGCCAGTTCCTGGCGCCGTGGGACATGAAACACGTGGTGGCCAAGGCCAAAGCCGTGGGCAACGACGACATCATGGTGTGCGAGCGCGGCGCCAGCTTCGGCTACAACAACCTGGTGTCGGACATGCGCTCGCTCAGCGTGATGCGCGAGACCGGCTGCCCGGTGGTGTTCGACGCGACCCACTCGGTGCAGTTGCCGGGCGGGCAGGGCACCAGTTCGGGCGGCCAGCGCGAGTTCGTGCCGGTGCTGGCGCGCGCGGCGGTGGCCGTGGGCGTGGCCGGCCTGTTTGCCGAGACCCATCCCGATCCCAGCAAGGCGCTGTCCGACGGCCCCAACGCCTGGCCACTGGGCAAGATGGAAGCGCTGCTGGAAACGCTGCTGGAGCTGGATGCCGTGACCAAGCGGCACCGCTTCCTGGAGCAGGATGTTTCCTGAAACACCGGGCGCAGCGATGCGCCCGTTCCAACTCTTTCACCAACAGCTTACGGAAACCGCATGAGCACCCAGATCACCCGCATCCACGCCCGTGAAATCCTCGACTCGCGCGGCAACCCCACGCTGGAAGCCGAAGTCACCCTGGCCGATGGCAGCTTCGGTCGTGCGGCCGTGCCCAGCGGCGCCTCCACCGGTTCGCGCGAGGCGGTCGAGCTGCGCGACGGCGACAAGTCGCGCTACGGCGGCAAGGGCGTGAAGAACGCGGTGGCCAACGTCAACGGCACGATTGCCGATACGCTGAAAGGCTTCGATGCGGCCGACCAGAAAGGCCTGGACGGCAAGCTGATCGCGCTGGACGGCAGGTCGAACAAGGGCAGGCTCGGCGCGAACGCGCTGCTCGGCGTTTCGATGGCAGCGGCGCACGCGGTGGCCGCCTCGCGCGGCGAGCCGCTGTGGAAGTACCTGTCCAGCTTCAATCAGGCTGGCGGCAAGCCCGGCGCGTTGCCGGTGCCGATGATGAACATCATCAACGGCGGCGAGCACGCGGACAACAACATCGACGTGCAGGAGTTCATGGTGCTGCCGGTGGGCATGCCGAGCTTCGCCGAGGCGCTGCGCGCGGGTGCGGAGATCTTCCATGCGCTGAAGAGCGTGCTGAAGGGCAAGGGCCTCAACACGGCGGTGGGTGACGAGGGCGGCTTCGCGCCGAACCTGCGTTCCAACATCGAGGCGCTCGACACCATCCTCGAAGCCATCCACAAGACCGGCTACAAGGTCGGCAGCGAGATCCTGCTCGGCCTGGATGCCGCCAGCTCGGAGTTCTACAAGGACGGCAAGTACGACCTGGCCGGCGAAGGCAAGCAGTACAGCTCGGCCCAGTTCGTCGACCTGCTGGCTGGTTGGGCCAGACAGTACCCGATCGTCACCATCGAAGACGGCATGGCCGAGGGCGACTGGGACGGCTGGAAGCTGCTCACCGACACCATCGGCGATCGCGTGCAGGTGGTCGGCGACGACCTGTTCGTGACCAATCCCACGATCTTCCGCGAAGGCATCGAGAAGAAGATCGCCAACTCGATCCTGATCAAGGTGAACCAGATCGGCACGCTGTCCGAAACGCTGGAAGCGATCGCGATGGCCGACGCGGCGAAGTATTCGGCGGTGATCTCGCACCGCTCCGGCGAGACCGAGGACACCACCATCGCCGACATCGCGGTCGCCACCACGGCCACCCAGATCAAGACCGGCTCGCTGTGCCGCAGCGACCGCGTGGCCAAGTACAACCAGTTGCTGCGCATCGAGGAGGCGCTGGGTTCGGCGGCACGCTACGCCGGGCGCGACGCCTTCCCCAACCTCAGCCGCCTGCCGGGCTGAGCGGGCAGCCCGCTCCCATGCTGCGCTGGATCGCCGTCATCCTGATCCTGCTGCTGATCGGTCTGCAGCTGAAGCTGTGGACCGGCAACGGCAGCATGCGCGAGGTGGACACCTTGCGCGTGGCGGTGAAGAAGCAGACGGATGACAACGCAAGGCTGCTGCAGCGCAACCAGGCGGTCGGTGCCGACGTGCAGGATCTCAAGCACGGCGACCAGGCAGTCGAGGCGCGGGCGCGCACCGAACTGGGCCTGATCAAGCCGGGCGAAGTGTTCTACCAGGTGGTCGAACCGCCTGCCGGCGCAGGCAGCAGCACGCCACCGCCGGTCGCCCAACCCGCCGGATCACCATGAGCGCGGCTCGGCTGTGGTGCGTGGTGCCGGCCGCAGGGCGCGGTACCCGGGTCGGCGGTGACTGCCCGAAACAGTACCTGCCGCTGGCCGGGCGTCCGTTGATCGAGCACACCCTGGAACGGCTCGCCGCGCATCCGCGGATTGCCGGCCTGCTGGTGACGCTGGCCGCCACGGATGCGCACTGGTCGGGCGTGCAGACGCTGCACGGCAAGCCGGTGCTGGCCGCGGTCGGCGGAGCGGAGCGCAGCGATTCGGTGCTCGCCGGGCTGCAGGCCTTGCCGGCATCGGTGGCCCCCGATGATTTCGTCTTGGTGCACGACGCCGCGCGGCCGTGTGTGCGCACGGCGGATATCGCCAGACTGATCGAACTGGCCAGTACCAGGGACGGTGGCCTGCTGGGCGCGCCGCTGCGCGACACGCTGAAGCGGGCCAACGCGGGCGGGTGCAGCGAATCCACCGAAGCACGCGACCTGCGCTGGCGCGCCTTCACGCCACAGATGTTCCGTCGTGCTCAACTGTCGGCGGCGCTGGGTGACGCGGCGCGGCGCGGCGTGAATGTCAGCGACGAGGCGATGGCGATGGAGCAGGCCGGCTTCGCACCGCTGCTGGTCGAGGGCGCCGAGGACAACATCAAGGTAACCACGGCAGCGGATTTCGCGCTGGCCGAATTCCTGCTTTCAAGGACTGCATGATGCGCATCGGTACAGGTTTCGATGTCCACGCCTTTGGCGAAGGCGACCACGTCGTCCTCGGCGGCGTGCGCATCGCGCATCGACGGGGCGTGGTGGCGCATTCCGATGGCGACGTGGTGATCCACGCGCTGTGCGACGCGATCTTCGGCGCGCTGGCGCTGGGCGACATCGGCCGGCATTTCCCGCCCACCGACGAACGCTGGCGCGACGCCGACAGCCGCCAGTTCCTGCGGCATGCAGCGATGCTGATGGCCCAGCACGGCTACCGGCTGGGCAACGCCGACGTCACGGTGATCGGCGAGGCGCCCAGGGTCACCCCGCACGCGCAGGCGATGCGCGAGAACCTGGCCGCCGACCTGGACAGCGGCATCGACCGCATCAGCGTGAAGGCAACCACCACCGAGAAACTCGGCTTTTGCGGCCGTGGCGAAGGGATCGCGGCCCAGGCCTGCGTCCTGCTGGAGCGCGCGTGAGCGAGATCGAGACCCGCAGTGCGGTCGGTCGCCTGCATGACCAGCTTGAAGCCATTCAGGGCGTGCTGCACCGGCAGGACGACGATGTTCCGCTGACCGAAGAGCTGCAGGCCGAGTTGCGCCTGCAACTGGATGCGCTGCATCCGGCCGATATCGCCTTCATCCTCGAATCGCTGCCGCTGGACGACCGTCTCGCCGTGTGGCAGCTGGTCAAGGCCGATCGGGACGGCGAGATCCTGCTGGAAGTGTCCGACGCGGTGCGCGAATCGCTGATCGCGGACATGGACCGGCACGAGATCCTCGCCGCGGCCGAAACGCTGGACGCCGACGAACTGGCCGACCTGGTCGAGGACCTGCCCACGGCGATGCTGCCGGAACTGATGGCCGGCCTCGATGCGCAGCAGCGCGAGCAGGTGCAGTCGGCGCTGTCCTGGGGGGACGACCAGCTCGGCGCGCTGATGGACTTCGAGATGGTCACCATTCGCGAGGACGTCAGCCTGGAGGTGGTGCTGCGCTACCTGCGCCGCTGGGACGAACTGCCGGCGCAGACCGACAAGCTGTTTGTGATCAACCAGGACAACCTGCTGACCGGCGTGCTGCCGCTGCACTGGTTGCTGGTGAATTCGCCGGAGAAGATGGTCAGCGAGGTGATGGCGCCTGACGTCAACACCTTCCATCCCGCCGACGACGCCTACGACGTGGCCCAGGCGTTCGAACGCTACGACCTGGTGACCGCGCCGGTGGTCGACGACCGCGGTCACCTGATCGGTCGCATCACCATCGACGCGATGGTCGACGTGATCCGCGAGGAGAGCGAAAGCGAGGCACTCAGCCGCGGCGGCCTGCGCGAGGAGGAAGACATCTTCGCCTCGGTGTGGGCTTCGCTGAAGAACCGCTGGTCGTGGCTGGCGATCAACCTGGTCACCGCCTTCATTGCCTCGCGGGTGATCGGCCTGTTCGAGGGCTCGATCGAGCGGCTGGTGGCGCTGGCTGCGCTGATGCCGATCGTGGCCGGCATCGGCGGCAATTCCGGCAACCAGACCATCACCATGATCGTGCGCGCGCTGGCGCTGAACCAGATCACCGCCGAGAGCGCCAAGCGCCTGTGGCGCAAGGAACTGACCGTGTCGCTGGTCAACGGCCTGATCTGGGGCGGGGTGATCGGCCTGGTGGCGTGGTTGCTGTACGACAGCCTCTCGCTGGGCCTGGTGATGACGGCGGCGATGACGCTGAACCTGCTGCTGGCGGCGTTTGCCGGTGTCGGCATTCCCGTGCTGATGACGAAATTCGGGCGCGATCCTGCGCTGGGTTCCAGCGTGCTGATCACCGCGATGACCGACAGCGGCGGCTTTTTCATCTTCCTCGGACTGGCCACGATCTTTCTGGTCTAGTGCGGCCGGGCGCGCCCGCCGCTGCACGCCATTCCGAATCATCGTTGCCGGGAACCCCCATGTCTGAACTTCCCCAAGCCTTCGGCCACCCTCCGCTGACTGCCCGGATGCGCGTCAGCGCCGAGGATTTCCAGGTCGAGGAAGTGCTGGGCCATGACGCCGACGGCGCCGGCGAGCACGCCCTGCTGTGGGTGGAAAAGCGCGGCGCGAATACCGACTGGGTCGCCCGCGAACTGGCGAAGTACGCCGGGGTGCCTCCGCTGGCGGTGGGCTTTGCCGGCATGAAGGATCGCCACGCGGTGACCCGCCAGACCTTTTCGGTGCAACTGGCCGGCAAGCCCGATCCGGACTGGTCGGCATTTCCCCACGCCGAGGTAAAGGTGCTGGCCGCCACCCGCCATTCGCGCAAGCTCAAGCGCGGTGCGCTGCGCGGCAACCGCTTCGTGCTGGTGTTGCGCGAAGCCGCGGGCGACCGCGCCGCGACCGAGGCGGTGCTTGCGCAGGTCGCTGCCCGGGGCGTGCCGAACTACTTCGGCGAACAGCGCTTCGGCCGGGAAGGCGGCAACGTCGCCCAAGCCCGCGCGATGTTCGGCGGGCGCCGCGTCGACCGCGACAAGCGCTCGATGCTGCTGTCGGCGGCCCGCTCGCACATCTTCAACAACGTGCTGGCGGCGCGGGTCGAGCGCAACGCGTGGGATACGCCGCTGCAGGGCGAGATCTGGTCGCTGGCCGGCTCGCGTTCCTGGTTCGGGCCCGAGCCGTTCACGCCCGAGCTGGCCGAGCGCCTGGCCCGCGCCGACATCCATCCCTCCGGCCCGTTGTGGGGGCAGGGCGAGCCGCCCTCCGAAGATGAAGTGGGTGAGCTGGAACGCCAGTTCGCCGCGCAGGACAGTGACCTCGTGGCGGGCCTGGTGGCTGCGCGGATGGACCAGGAGCGCCGGCCGTTGCGTCTGCTGCCGAAGGACTTGCGCTGGCACTGGCTTGCCGACGATGCGCTGGAGCTGTCGTTCGAATTGCCTGCGGGCGCTTATGCCACCGTCGTCGTGCGCGAGCTGGCCACGATCGTGTAGCGGGTTGTGTTGCCGGGGTCAGCCCCTGAGCAATACCACGACCGCGCCGGTGCCGCCCAACGCCGGCCGCGCCGAGGCGAACGCGATCACGTCGTCGCGCCGGCGCAGCATGCGATCGGTGAGTCCCTTCAGTACCGGCCCGGCGGACTTCGAGCGCAAGCCCTTGCCATGCACGATGCGCACGCAGCGCAGCCCGTGTTGCTTCGCTTCGGCGAGGAAGGCCACGATGCTGGCTTGTGCGGCGGCGGCGTTCATCTGGTGCAGGTCGAGGTCGTCCTGCACGCTGAACTGGCCGCGCTTGAGCTGGCGCAGCAGCTTCGGCGGATAGCCGTCGCGCAGGTAGCCCAGCTCTTCGCCGACTTCGAGTACGGCCGGGTCGAACGCCATGTCCAGCAGCTCGCCCGGCACGGCCGCTTCGTCGGCCTCCAGCATGTGCGGGTGCGGCGCCGGTCGCGCCGCGGCCGGCGGCGCGGCCACCGGATCGAGCACGCGCACCTCGCCGATCGCCTCGCGAAACAGCTGGCTGTCGGCATCGGTGATCGGAGCGGGCGGACGGCGCTTCATCGGGCCATGCTACCCAATGCGGCGCGGCCGGGCGAATGGCAGAAGCGCCGAAGAACGGCGTGAAACCGGGGACGCGCTCCGGTAGACTTCGAGGCTTCAGCAGTGCGCTGCCGCAGGATGGAATGCGCGCCTGCGTGTCGCTTTCCACGGAGCATCATGCGAGTTCTGGTAAGTAACGATGATGGCGTGGATGCCCCGGGCATCCGCGTGCTGGCCGAGCGTCTCGGCGAAGTGGCGGACGTGACCGTGGTCGCGCCCGACCGGGATCGCTCCGGCGCAAGCAATTCGCTGACCCTGGACGCACCCTTGCGGGTGTTGCCGATGGCCAACGGCTATTACCGGGTGGCGGGCACGCCCACTGATTGCGTGCATCTGGCGCTGGCCGGCCTGCTCGATGAAGAGCCGGACATGGTCGTGTCGGGCATCAACAACTCCGCCAACCTCGGCGACGACGTGATCTATTCCGGCACCGTCTCGGCGGCGATGGAAGGACGCTTCCTGGGGCTGCCGGCGATCGCCGTTTCCCTGGTCAGCCACGACCACAAGGGCGTGCACTACGACTCGGCCGCGAAAGCGGTGCTGCTGCTGATGAACCGCCTGCTGGTCGATCCGCTGCCCGCCGACACCATTCTCAACGTCAACGTGCCCGACCTTCCCTGGGCCGACATCCAGGGCTTCGAGGTCACCCGGCTCGGGCGTCGTCATCGCGCGGCCCCCTGCATCGCGCAGACCGATCCGCGGGGCCGGCCGATCTGGTGGATCGGCCCGGCCGGCGAGGCCGATGACGCCGGCCCCGGCACCGACTTCAACGCCGTGCGGCGAGGTTTCGTCTCGGTGACGCCGATCCATGTCGATCTGACCCGGTTCCAGGCACTGGAGAAAGTCAGCAGCTGGATGCAGCCGCTCAGCGACGAGATGAGCGACGCGATGGCCGACGGCCGCAAACCCACGAACGAGGTGGCCTGAGCCATGACGGTCTATCCACTGCCGGCGGCGGAGCTGAAGGGCGAGGGCATGACGTCGCAGCGCGCCCGCGACCGGCTGGCCGCGATGCTCAAGGACAGCGGTATTCGCGATGCGCGGGTGATCGAAGTGATCCGCAACCTGCCGCGCCATCACTTCATCGATCAGGCGCTGCATTCGCGCGCCTACGAGAACGACGCGCTGCCGATCGGCCATGGCCAGACCATCTCGCAACCGTGGGTGGTGGCGCGCATGACCGAGGCGCTGCTCGAGCATTTCGACGCGAAGCAGGGCATGCCGCAGAAGGTGCTGGAGATCGGCACCGGCTCGGGCTACCAGGCCGCGGTGCTGGCCGCGCTGGTGCCGCAGCTGTTCACGGTGGAGCGGATCGAGGCGCTGTTGCGCCAGGCCCGCCGCCGCTTCCGCCAACTGGGCCTGACCAACCTGCGTTCGCGCCACGACGACGGCAAGCTGGGCTGGCCCGACGAGGCGCCGTTCGATGCGATCATCCTCACCGCTGCCGGCGACACCATTCCCACCCGCATCCTCGATCAGCTCAGCCCGACCGGCGTGCTGGTGGCGCCGGTGGGTTCACCCAGCCGGCAAACGCTGATCCGCATGCGTGGCGACGGGCAGGGCGACTTCATCCAGGAAGAACTCGGCCCGGTCAGCTTCGTGCCCCTGCTTGGCGGTATCGGCTGATGCGCCTGTTTGCCGGGCTGTACGCGCGTGCACTGAGCTGGGCGCGCGATCGCAGAGCGTTGTACTACCTGTCCGGGCTCAGTTTCGTCGAGGCGTTCATCTTTCCGATTCCGCCGGAAGTGATGCTGGCGCCGATGATGCTGGGCAAGCGGCACAAGGCGTTCTTTTTCGCCAACATCAGCCTGCTGTTTTCGCTGCTGGGCGCCCTGGTCGGCTACGTGCTGGGCCACTGGGCCTTCCATGCGCTGCGGCCCGCGCTGGATGCGCTGCATCTGCTGACGCCGATCGAACAGGGCGTGGCGGTGCTGAGCAAGCAGATGGTCGAGCATCACTGGGGCATGTTCGGCGTGCTGATCCTGGCCGCGCTGCAGCCGGTGGTGCCGATGAAGTTCGTCACCTGGGCCTGCGGCATCATCGGCGTGCCGATCCTGCCGTTCCTGGCCTGCATCGGGCTCGGCCGTGGCAAGCGCGTGTGGCTGCTTGCCCTGTTGATCCGCCTGTTCGGCGAACGCGCCGAGCGCATCCTGCACAAATACGTCGAGTGGATCGGCTGGACGGCCTTGCTGGCGCTGGCGCTGCTGCTGGTGTGGTGGTTCGTCCTGCGCTGAAGTGGTGAATTTTTCAAGCCGGGCGAGCCTGGCGGCCTCCCGCCACGGTGACGTCGCATGAAAATCACTGTCTGCCTCGGTATGCTGATGCCCATGGATCGATATCTTCAATGGCCGGCGTTGCTGGTCGCAGCCTCGCTGCTTGCCGCTTGCGGCACCATGCGCAGTTCGGTGGTGGTGGAACCGGCGGCCGGGACGACCTATCGCCACGCCGCCGTGGTCACTGCGCCACCCGTTCCCGCGCGTACGCCGATACCCGGTGGCAGCTACCAGGTATTGCATGGCGACACGCTTTATTCGATCGCATTCCGCAAGGGCGTGGATTTTCGCGATCTGGCCCAGTGGAACGGGATCGCCGAGCCGTACACGATCTGGCCGGGGCAGCGCCTGACGCTGGCGCCGCCGGCCAGGCGTGTGGTGGCACCGTCGAACGCGGCTGCGCCGGTGCGGACAGCTGGGTCGAGCGTCGCCGCCGCGCCGGTGTTCGAGTCCGTGCCAACGCCGGCATCGCCCGCCACGGCGGCGGCCGCGGGGGTTCCGGCCGCCGCGCATCCGGCTGCCGGGCAGGCAGCTCCGCCGGTGGCCACGACGGCAAAGCCGGTCAAGCCTGCGGTTGCCGCCGCCGCCCCCAGTGTCGTGCCGGTCGCCGGCGTTGCGCCGGTGCCAGCGGCCTCGATGCCGCCCCCGGCCACGCCTGCGGCGGGCGTTTCGCGGGTGGTCAGCGGCGTGCAGTGGCACTGGCCAGCCGAGGGCAACCTGGTGGGCCGTTTCAACAGCGCCGATGCGATTCCCGGCATCGAGATCGCGGGCAAGTCCGGCGATCCGATCCGGGCGGCCGCCGATGGCGTGGTGGTCTACAGCGGCAACGGCCTGGTCGGCTATGGCGAACTGGTGATCATCAAGCACAGCGACAGCTTCCTGTCGGCGTATGGCCACAACCGCAAGCGGCTGGTCAAGGAAGGACAGCAGGTGAGCAGGGGGCAGCAGATCGCCGAGATGGGCTCGACCGGCACCACCCGCAACGAGCTGGAATTCCAGATCCGCAAGGACGGCAATCCGGTCGATCCGCTGGGCTATCTGCCGCAGCGTTGATGCGGCCGGTCACGCCCGGGCCGCGGCCCGGGAGCAGCGGCAATCAGCCTGGCGGCAGGATGAAGGCGGCGACCACCCGGCGGCCTTCGTCGGCCAGCAGGTTGTAGGTGCGCGCTGCAGCGGCGTTGTCCATCACCTCGATGCCGATGTTCCTGCGCAGGAAGCCCGCCATGAATACGGCCGCCGGGAAGGCCTGGCGCGCGCCGGTACCCAGCACGACCAGCTCGGGGTTCAGTGCCAGCAAGGCTTCGACATGGCCGGCATCGAGCGTCTCGGCAGCCGTGACGGGCCAGTTCTCGATCGCCCTGTCCGGAGCCAGCAGAAAGCTTGAGGTGAGTTCGCGATCAATCAGGGTGATGCCGTGCGCGGCCACCCGGCGCACGTACAGATAGCCTTCGGGGCGTTCCAGCGACAGATCCATCAGCGTGGCAGGGCGATCTTCGGTTCGTCGACATTGCGGCGGAACAGCACCACGACATGGCCGATCTGCTGGATCTGCTCGGCGCCGGTGCCGCCGGTGAGCACGTCGATCTGCGCCTGGCGCTCTTCCTTGTCGCCGCCGGACAGCTTGATCTTGACCAGTTCGTGGATGTCCAGCGCCTGGTTCAGTTCCTTCACCACGGCCTCCGTGGCGCCCTTGTTGCCCAGCAGGACGACCGCGCTCAGGTCATGGGCGAGGCTGCGCAGGTAACGGATCTGCGAGGAGGTGAGGGCCATGCGGTGGGACTCGATTCACGGTTGATGAACGGCAAAGGGTATCATGCGGGTATCCCGTTCCCCAATCGACGATTGCACGACATGGCCCGCAGCAAAAGCAGTGCAGTATGGCTGCGCGAACATTTCAACGACGAATACGTGAAAAAGGCCCAGGCCGAAGGCCTGCGCTCGCGTGCCGTCTACAAGCTGGAGGAGCTGCTCGAACGCGACCGGCTGCTCAAGCCGGGCATCAACGTGGTCGACCTCGGTGCGGCGCCGGGCAGCTGGTCCCAGCTGGTGCGCAACCGGTTGGGCGACAGCGGCAAGGTCTTCGCCCTGGACATCCTGCCGATGCAAAGCATTGCCGGGGTGGACTTCCTGCAGGGCGACTTCCGCGAGGAAAGCGTGTTGAAGGAGCTGGAGTCGCGCCTGGATGGCCTCAAGGTCGATCTTGTACTGTGCGACATGGCCCCCAATATGAGTGGAGTGGCCCTGGCCGACCAGATCCGCGCGATGGCTTTGTGCGAACTGGCGCTCGACTTCAGCCGGGACTGGCTGAAGCCGGGCGGATCGTTCCTGATCAAGTTGTTCCAGGGCGTCGGCTTTGACGATTACTTGCGCAGCTTGCGCGCGGACTTCAGCCGCGTGACGATGCGTAAACCTAAGGCCTCCCGCGCGCGTTCGCGTGAGGTATATGCGCTGGCGACGGGCCGCAAGCCCGCCGCGGCGTCACCGGGCGAGAACCGTGCATGAATGAAACAGCGAAAAATGTGTTGCTCTGGGTAATCATCGCGGTGGTGCTGTTCACCGTGTTCCAGAACTTCAATCCGCGTGGCGCCGCTTCCACGGACATGGCCTACAGCGCGTTCGTGCAGAGCGTGGACAACGGCAACGTGGCCAACGCCACGATCGGTGCCGACCAGCCCGCCACGATCAGCGGCAAGCTGAAGGATGGCAGCGCGTTCCGCACCGTCGCCCCGATCCTGGGCTTTTCCACCAGCCAGGTGGTCAAGCAGATGCAGGACAAGGGCGTCGAAGTCCGGCAGGACCCGTCCGAAGGTTTCTCGCTGATCGGCCTGCTGGTGAGCTGGCTGCCGGTGCTGCTGATCGTGGGCGTGTTCATCTGGTTCATGCGCCAGATGCAGTCCGGCGGTGGCGGCCGCGGCGCGATGAGCTTCGGCCGTTCGCGCGCGAAGCTGCAGGGCGAGGACCAGATCAAGGTCAACTTCAGCGACGTGGCCGGTTGTGACGAAGCCAAGGAGGAGGTCGGCGAACTGGTCGAGTTCCTGCGCGATCCGTCCAAGTTCCAGAAGCTCGGCGGCAAGATTCCCCGCGGCGTGCTGATGGTCGGGCCTCCCGGCACCGGCAAGACCCTGCTGGCGAAGGCCATCGCGGGCGAGGCCAAGGTGCCGTTCTTCTCGATTTCCGGTTCGGACTTCGTCGAGATGTTCGTCGGCGTCGGCGCCAGCCGCGTGCGCGACATGTTCGAGCAGGCCAAGAAGCACGCGCCCTGCATCATCTTCATCGACGAGATCGACGCAGTCGGCCGTCATCGTGGCGCGGGTCTCGGCGGCGGGCACGACGAGCGCGAGCAGACGCTGAATGCCTTGCTGGTCGAGATGGACGGCTTCGAGGGCAGCGAAGGCATCATCGTGATCGCGGCCACCAACCGTCCCGACGTGCTCGACCCGGCCCTGTTGCGCCCGGGCCGCTTCGACCGGCAGGTCGTGGTGGGGCTGCCCGACGTACGCGGTCGCGAACAGATCCTCAAGGTGCACATGCGCAAGGTGCCGACCGCCAGCGACGTCAACGCCATGACGATCGCCCGCGGCACCCCCGGCTTCTCCGGTGCCGATCTAGCCAACCTGGTCAACGAGGCGGCCCTGTTCGCCGCGCGCGAGAACGCGCGTGAAGTGCGCATGAGCCACCTCGACAAGGCACGCGACAAGATCCTGATGGGCGCCGAGCGTCGCTCGATGGCGATGAGCGAGGACGAGAAGAAACTCACCGCCTATCACGAGGCGGGACATGCCATCGTCGGGCGCCTCGTGCCCGAGCACGATCCGGTCTACAAGGTCACCATCATTCCGCGCGGGCGCGCGCTCGGCGTCACCATGTACCTGCCCGAAGGCGACAAGTACAGCATCAACCGCGTGGCCATCCAGTCTCAGTTGTGTTCGCTGTATGGCGGTCGCGTGGCCGAGGAGCTGATCTTCGGCGCCGACAAGGTCACCACCGGTGCATCGAACGACATCGAGCGGGCCACCAAGATGGCGCGCAACATGGCCACCAAGTGGGGCCTTTCGGACGAGCTTGGTCCGATCACCTACGGCGAGGACGAGGACGAGGTCTTCCTCGGCCGCTCGGTGACCCAGCACAAGAGCATCTCCAACGAAACCGCGAGCAAGATCGATGGCGTGGTGCGGGGCATCCTGGATCGCGCCTATGCGCGCAGCACGGAACTGCTGACGGCGAACCTGGACAAGCTGCACATGATGGCCGACGCCCTGCTGCAGTACGAGACGATCGACGCACACCAGATCGACGACATCATGGCCGGGCGTGTTCCCGGACCGCCGGCGGACTGGACGAAGGGCGCCTCCACCGGCAGCACGCCGCCACCGCCGCCGCCGAAGGGCGACACCGGCTCGGCCGTGGGCAAGGTCGGTGATCCGGCGCCGCAGAGCCGCGACAGGTGGAATGGCTGATCGTCGTTTGGACGGCTATTCGAGCAACCGGGAAAGGGCGACCGATGGTCGCCTTTTTCATGGTCGGACCATCGACGACAAATTTGGTGAAGAAATTTTGCGAAAAGGGTTGACGCAAGAGGTCGGAGTCTGAATAATTCCGCTTCTGGCTTCGCCGGCTTGTTCCCCAGACAACCGCCGGTTCGGCTGAAAAGTTTCACAGTGCGCCCGTAGCTCAGTTGGATAGAGTACCTGGCTACGAACTAGGTGGTCGGGAGTTCGAATCTCTCCGGGCGCACCATTTTTATTCCGGGACAGGGTGTCTGCATCCGTCCTGTTTTCAACCAGGAGCCTGCACGGTCCGCGTTGAAAACGGTGGTGAGGAAATACCAAGGTGTGCTTCGATACGATTGACTGGGCGAGGCGTCACCCGTAACATTTCAAGGCTTCGGTGCAACATGACCGGGGATTCGAAAGCGGGGTATAGCTCAGTCTGGTAGAGCGTTGCGTTTGGGACGCAAAAGTCGGGGGTTCGAATCCCTCTGCCCCGACCAGCGACACGTTCTGCCGACAGGACGGCGCCTGTAGCTCAACCGGATAGAGCATCGGCCTTCTAAGCCGACGGTTGCAGGTTCGAGTCCTGTCTGGCGCACCAGTATCAAACGATGGTGGATGTAGCTCAGCTGGTTAGAGTCCCGGATTGTGATTCCGGTTGTCGTGGGTTCGAATCCCATCATCCACCCCAGTTTCAAATCCGTCCATGCGGATACAATCAGTTCATGGGCCGTTAGCTCAGTTGGTAGAGCAGTTGACTCTTAATCAATTGGTCCACAGTTCGAATCTGTGACGGCCCACCAATAAAACAGCCACCAAGGGAAACCCGGGTGGCTGTTCTCTTTGCGGAATCCGAAACGCGCGACCCTGATGAAGTCACCAGGCTGGCGGTGCAGGGCGAACCCGAAGGTTCGCCCCGACCGCTACGGCCGACGTTGTGGCCCCGCCCTCAGATGGTCTTTGCCAGTCCGTCGGCCACGCCGATGTAACTGCCGGGCGTCAGTTCCAGCAGCCGCTGTTTCGCCTCGGCCGGAAGATCCAGGCTGGCGATGAACTCGCGCATCGAGTCCCTGGTGATGCCGTGGCCGCGGGTCAGCGCCTTGAGCTGTTCGTAAGGCTGCGGCAGGCCATAGCGGCGCATCACCGTCTGCACGGCTTCGGCCAGCACTTCCCAGCTGGCGTCGAGGTCGGCGCCGATGCGCTCGGCGTTGACGTTGAGCTTGCCAAGACCCTTCTTCAATGACTCCAGCGCCACCAGGCCGTGGCCGAACGCGGTGCCCAGCGCACGCAGCACGGTGGAGTCGGTGAGGTCGCGCTGCCAGCGGCTGATCGGCAGCTTTTCGGCGAAGTGGCCGAGCAGCGCGTTGGCGAGGCCGAAGTTGCCTTCGGCGTTTTCGAAGTCGATCGGGTTGACCTTGTGCGGCATGGTCGAGGAGCCGACTTCGCCGGCCTTCAGCGTCTGCTTGAAGTAACCCAGCGAGATGTAGCCCCAGATGTCCCGGGCCAGGTCGATCAGGATGATGTTGGCGCGGCGCACCGCGTCGCAGTATTCGGCCACGTTGTCGTGCGGCTCGATCTGGGTGGTGTAGGCGTTGTAGTCGAGGCCCAGGCTTTCGACGAAGTGCTGCGAGAACGCGCGCCAGTCCACTTCCGGGTAGGTGATGACGTGGGCGTTGTAGTTGCCCACGGCGCCGTTGATCTTGCCGGAGACTTCGACCGCCACCAGCTGCTGACGCTGGCGCTCCAGCCGCGCCACCACGTTGGCGATTTCCTTGCCCAGCGTGCTGGGCGAGGCTGTCTGGCCGTGGGTGCGCGAGAGCAGGGGCAGGTTCGCGTTGTCGTGGGCCATCTCGCGCAGCTTGCCGATCACGGCGTCGAGCTGCGGCAGCAGCACGCCGCTGCGGGCGTCGCGCAGCATCAGCGCGTAGGACAGGTTGTTGATGTCCTCGCTGGTGCAGGCGAAGTGCACGAATTCCTTCGCCTGCGCCAGGCTGGCGTCGGCGCCGATCTTTTCCTTGATGAAGTACTCGACCGCCTTGACGTCGTGGTTGGTGGTCGCCTCGATCGCCTTGATCCGCTCGCCGTCGGCTTCGCTGAAGTTTTCCGCGATGGCCTTCAGGGTGGCGACCTGGGCTGCGTCGAAAGACGGCAGCTCGACGATCTTCGGTTCGGCGGCCAGCGCCAGCAGCCACTCGATCTCCACCTGCACGCGACGGTGCATCAGGCCGAATTCGCTGAAGATCGGGCGCAGCGCTTCGACCTTGCTGGCATAGCGGCCATCCAGCGGCGACAGGGCGGTGAGGGCGTGCTTGGACATCGGGGCGTTCCGGCGAGGGGAAACCGCCATTTTACATTGACCGCGCGTCCGTGCCCGGCGGCTTATAGTGGGCGGACGCATCCGTTCTCCCTGTATCCCGGACGTGGCGCCGCCCCGATCCATCCATTTCCCAAGGATCTTCCACATGAGCAATTTCCGCATCGAACACGACAGCATGGGCGAGCTGAAAGTCCCCGCCGACGCGCTGTACGGCGCGCAGACCCAGCGCGCGATCGACAACTTCCCGATTTCCGGCCTGCATCTGCCGCGCCCGTTCATTCGCGCCCTGGGCCTGATCAAGGCGGCCGCGGCCGAAGTCAACGTCGCGATGGGGCATTTGAAGAAGAACCAGGCCGCGGCGATCCGCAAGGCGTCGATGGCGGTGGCGGAAGGCCAGCATGACGCACAGTTCCCGATCGACATCTTCCAGACCGGCTCGGGCACCAGCACCAACATGAACGCGAACGAGGTGATCGCGCACCTGGCGGTGGCGGCGGGCGCGAAGGTGCATCCGAACGACCATGTCAATTACGCACAGAGCTCGAACGACGTGATCCCCACCGCGATCCATGTCAGCGCCACGCTGACCACCACCGAGCAGTTGCTGCCCGCGCTGAAGCATCTGAAGAAGGCAATCGACCAGCGTGCCCGCGAGCTGAAGAACACGCCCAAGACCGGCCGCACCCACCTGATGGACGCGATGCCGATCACCTTCGGCCAGGAGCTGTCGGGCTGGTCCGCACAGATCGGCTCGGCGATCGAACGGATCGAGGATGCCCTGAAGCGCATGCGCCGCTTGCCGCAGGGTGGCACGGCGGTGGGCACCGGCATCAATGCCGACCCGAAGTTCGGCCCGGCGATGGCGCTGCAGCTGAAGAAGCTGACCGGGGTGAAGTTCGAGTCGGCGGAAAATTATTTCGAGGGCATGGCAGCACAAGACGCCGCCGTCGAGTTGTCCGGTGCGCTGAAGACGCTGGCGGTGGCGCTGATGAAGATCGCCAACGACCTGCGCTGGATGAACTCGGGCCCGCTCGCTGGCCTGGGCGAGATCGAGCTGCCGGCGCTGCAACCGGGGTCGTCGATCATGCCGGGCAAGGTCAACCCGGTGATCCCGGAGGCGGTGGCGATGGTCGCCGCCCAGGTGATCGGCAACGACGCCTCGATCACCATCGCCGGCCAGTCCGGCAACTTCCAGCTCAACGTGATGCTGCCGCTGATCGCGCACAACCTGCTGCAGTCGATCGGGATACTGGCCAACGTCAGCGTGTTGCTGGCCGACAAGGCGATCGCCGGGTTCAAGGTCAACAGGGCGCGGGTCGACCAGGCGCTGGCGATGAATCCGATCCTGGTCACCGCGTTGAATCCGGTGATCGGCTACGAGAAAGGTGCGGCCACCGCCAAGCTCGCCTACAAGCAGCACCGGCCGATCATGGACGTGGCGCTGGAAACCACCGGCTTGTCGAAGAGCGAATTGAAGAAGCTGCTTGATCCGCTGACGCTGACCCGCGGCGGCATTCACGGCGAAGGCAAATAACCTGTCCGCAGCCTGGAAAGAAGTGGCCCGCACCATGCGGGCCACGTCCGTCGACAGTTTCGTTACCTTCAGTTGATCAGCAACGGACGCAGCGTGGGCCATGCGTTGTCGAGCATGCGCAGCTGGGCGACCGCCGTCGGATGCACGCCGTCATCCAGCAGCAGGGTGGGCTTGTCCGAAACGCCGGCCATCAGGGACGGCAGCAGCGTGACGTGCTGATCCTTGGCAACCCGGGCATAGACCTGCCGCAGGGTGTCTGCGCAGTGATCCTTGTCGAGCTTGGGCGGAATCTCGAAACCCAGTACGGCGACCTTCGCTCCCGAGGCCTGGGCCAGGTCGATCAGCTGGGTCATGTGCTGTTCCAGGGTTTGCCGATTGGCGCCGAGGATGGCGTCGTTGGCGCCCAGCTCGAGGATGATCAGCCGCGGATGGTGAGCGGTGATCAATGCGGGCAATTCCTTCAGTGCGTCCTCCATGGTCTTGCCGCCGCGGCTGGCGTTGATGATCAAAGGCGGAGTCGTCGTGGCGTGGTCGACGCGCTGCTGCAGCAGGTTCACCCAGCCCGCTTCGGCCGGGATGCGGTGCGCCGAGCTCAGGCTGTCACCGACCAGCAGAACGGTCCCGGTCGGTGCCGTGGCATTGCTGGCGGGGGATGGCGAGGCTTGCGCCAGTGGCGTGGCGAGAGTCAGTGCAAGCAGCAGGCAGGGCAGGAGGCGCATGGTGATTCCTCGGGGTGCGGGAGGCCGACGCAGTCGGGACGACTTCGTGGAATGAACGGTGGAGCGGAAGGGTGGATACATGCGGTATCCGCGCGGGAAGGGGCTCGTCCGGCACGCGTGCCGGATGGTCCCTCGTCAGTCCTTGGCGTCGCTCTCGCAGTCCGCCACGTCGGATGAGCTGACGATCGAAGCGTAGGGCTTGAAGGACGCCAGTTGCGTGGCAAGCTGGTCCTGCACGGTCTTGATCGAAGCCTGCGCCTTGCAGATGTCGAGGCTCAGCTGCTGCATTTGCCCGCCTCCAGCCTCGGCTGTCTCGCCAGCATTGCCCGGCGCGGAGGACGTGCTGGCCACGACCGCTTTGGCCGCCATGCGGACGCCGGCCTTGCCCATGGCCAGGCCGGTTTCATGCACCGAGCGCACGCTCTGGTTGTACTGGGCCAGCAGGCTGCGTTCGGCGGGCGTGGTGACGACAGCCTTGCCGTCGACGGCGAACGTGCCGTCGGCATCGATCGTGGCCTTCGACGTGCCGATGACGCGCAGGGTCACCTGGTTTCCATCCAGAGTGATCGCACCATTGGCCATGACGGTATCGGGCGTGTTGCAGGCAGCAAGCGTGCATGCCAGTACGGCGAGAAGCAGTGGGCGGGCGAGAGCTTTCATGACAGGTCCGTTGTTCGGTTCAAGAGAAGACTTGTGATCGTCCGATGGCAGCTCCGCCAGTCGCCGGGGCGGCTGGCGGAGCCTGGGCCGCTCAGTCGGAGAACACGGCAAAGCCCTTCTTGCCATCCTTGTCGGTCATCTCCTTGCCGCAGTCGTCGATGTCCTTTTGCGTCATCGTGGCGTACGGCCTGAACGCCGGCATGGCCGCGGCGAGTTTCTGCTGCGAGGCCAGCAGGTCCGGCAGCCGCTTGCACAGGGCCATGGCAGCGGCCTGGATCTTGTCGGTCTGCGGCTTGATGCTCGCCTCGATCTCCTTGTCGTCCTTGCCGCTGAGCGCACCCCAGATGGCCTGCTTCGCCGCCGTGACGCCGATGTCCGCGCCCTGTGCACCGATGTCCATGCCGGCCTCGGCGATGCCGAGGACCTGCTGTCGGTAGTCGACCAGCATGACGTGCTGCTCCGGCGTGGCATCGATCGGCTTGCCCGCGATCACCAGGTTGCCTTGCGGGGTGATCGCCGCCTTGGGCAGGGAGGAGTCGCGGTGGACGCCCGGTTCCGTGTTGAAGTGGACGTCGCCGATGCTGATGTCCTTGGTGGCCAGTTCCTGCTTGGCCTGCTCGATGCCCTCACGGACCTTGGCGGCGATCGACGAGGACGAGGTCTGGGTGCTGGCCTGCCTTGCTGCCGGGGCATCCTGGTCCGAGTGGCTGCAGGCGGCCAGTGGCAGCAGCAGGGCCGATGCGAGGATGCCGCTGGCGAAGAGATGGCTTTTCATCGTGTGTTCTCCCTTGTGATTCGTTCGGATGTTCAGCTGTCGTCGCGCCAGCGGCGGAACCAGGTCGCACCGGCCAGCAGGGCGGCGCCGATCACCACACCGATCCACAGGTTCGGCGAGGCTGCCATGTGCCAGGTGTTGACCAGGTCCAGGGCGTCGCTGCCGGTGACGTGGCTGACCATGTTGTCGCTGTCCGCGCTGAAAATGCTGCCGCTGCCGGGGAACACGCTGAACAGGGCGCGCTGCACGATGTTCTTCCAGAACCAGGTGGCCGGCAGGTTGAACAGGCCCATGATGCCGAACCAGCTCACCAGCAGACCGGCGCCGACCGGCAGTGCCACCGCCCACAGGAACGGCTTGCTGCGTGCCCAGGCCGAACAGATCAGCAACCAGCCCACCGCCGGGGCAGCCCACAACACATACAGCGGGATGTAGCCGATCAGGTTGAACATGACCTTGAACGGGTGCGCCAGTACCAGCAGCTGCCACACATTGACGCCGTGGAAGGACAGCGTGATCGCCACGATCAGCAGTTGCAGCATGCCCACGATGATGCCCACGATCACGGCCACGATGGGCGCGACGACGGTGGCGCTGACTACCTTGGACAACACGGTGCTGGCGTCGGAGATCGGCAGCGATTTCCAGAACAGGATGCTGCGGTCGCGGCGATCGTCGTACAGCGCGCCGAGGCAGTAGAAGAACACCACGAAGCCGAGCACCACGATCAGCAATCCCATTGCCGAGTACATCGCGATGTCCAGGGCGAACCCGACCTTGCTCATGTCGCCGGCGTCCATGCCCTCGATGACCTTGCGCAGTCCGCCGCTGGCGCCGAAGCTGATGCCCTGGCGGGCGCCGAGCACCTCGGCGGTGATGATGCCCATGATGTTCAGCAGCAGGAAGATGCCGCCGGTGATGACCGGCGCCCAGAAGAAGCCGCCCCGGTGTTCCCAGAATTCGCGCTTTACCAGCCAGTAGAAGGTTTTCATGCGTAGGTTCCCTTCATGGTGGCGACGAACAGATCGCTGATGGACGGCCGGCGGGTTTCGCCCAGCTGTTCCAGCACCGCGCGGTTCGCGCCGTCAAACAGAAAAATGCTCTTGCCGAAGACCTGGCGTTCGTCGATGGGCTTCAATGCCCGGGCCGCGTCGGCCTTGTCGGCGCCCACCATCACCTCGATGAAGCGTTCGCCCACTGCGTCCATGTCCGCATCCAGCACGATCCTGCCGTCGCGGATGAACATCAGGTCGGTGAGGATGTGTTCGACTTCCTCGACCTGGTGGGTGGTGACGATGATCGTCTTGTTCTCGTCGAAGTAGTCTTCCAGCAGGTTCTGGTAGAACTGCTTGCGGTAGAGGATGTCCAGGCCCAGGGTCGGTTCGTCCAGGATCAGCAGGCGGGCGTCGATCGCCATCACCAGGGCCAAGTGCAGCTGCACGATCATGCCCTTGGACATCTGCCGCACGCGCTGGCTCGGCTGCAGCTTGGTGCGGGCCAGAAAGGCCTCGCACTTCTTGCGGTCGAAGCGCGGATGCACGTTGGCGACGAAGTCGATCGCCTGGCTCACCTTGATCCAGCGCGGCAGCACGGCCACGTCGGCGATGAAGCAGACCTCGCCCATCAGCTTGTCGCGTTGCTTGCGCGGGTCGAAACCCAGCACGTTCAGCTCGCCGCTGAAATCGGTCAATCCCAGGATCGCCTTCAGCGCGGTGGTCTTGCCGGCACCGTTGGGACCGATCAGGCCCACGATGCGGCCGGGCTCGATCTGGAAGCTGGTGTTGTCCAGCGCCAGCGCCGACTTGTAACGCTTGGTCAGGCCGTTGGCCGTGATTACCGCGCTCATGATCCTTCCTCCTTGTCCGTGGCGGCTTCGCGCAGCAGTGTCTTGAGATCCAGCCCCATCCGCTGCAGCCGGGCAAACAGCGCCGGCCACTCTTCGCGCAGGAAGCGCTCGCGTTCCGATTTCAGCAGCGCCTCACGAGCGCCTTCAATGACGAACATGCCCAAGCCCCTCCGTTTCTCAACCAGTTGTTCGTCGACCAGTTCCTGGTATGCCTTGGATACCGTCAGCGGATTGATCTGATATTCCGCTGCCACCTGGCGTACCGACGGCAGCGGGTCGCCCTCGTTCAACGCGCCGTCCAGGATCATCGCCACGACACGCTGGTGCAGTTGGCGATAGATCGGGACGCTGTCGTTCCAGGTAATGGTCATGTCTTATTCCTTGCTGATGCGACCGAATTTGTTGCCGAACGAATAGTAGGGCATGGCCAGTTGCGACCCGAGCAGGCTGAACTGCCCCGAGGTGCCAGACTCGCCCAGGTTGCCCAGTACCGACATCGTGCCGATGGCGGCGGTGTCGTTGCCGGGCAGCAGGGCCGCGCTGCGCATTTCCGCCGCGCTGGGGCGAACCTGGACCGGTGCCAGGTTGGTGACGCGGGCGGCGCCCTGCTGGGCAGCTGCGGCCGGCTGGCTGTCGACGTTGTAGTTGACGACGCTCAGGCTCGCGACGGTGAGCAGGACGGCGGCGGCGCTGGCGATCAGGTTGTGCGCTTTCATGACGGGCCTCCTTGGTGACCTCGTTGGGTGGTGTTGTAGTGAACTATAACACCGACTTTCGGACCGTCAATAGGCTGAAGCCGAATTGGCAACATGACTGATGGCAGGGGTCCCCTTGGCGTCCGGGCGGGACGTCACGTCCATCCGGCGGAGGCGGTTGCGCCGTTGGCCCGCGCTGCGCCGGCTTCGTGCTTCAATACCTGGCTTCAATCCGGAGGTGGACGTGGAGCTTGAACTGGCTGGTCGCATCGTCGTCGTCACCGGCGCGAGCAAGGGCATCGGGCTGGCCTGTGCGATCGCCTTCGCCCGCGAAGGCGCCAGCGTGATCGGCGTTTCCCGCGATCCGGCCAACCTGCGTGTCGCGCAGAAGCAACTGGCGTCGCTGGGCCTGGCCATGGATGTCGACCCGGCGGATCTCAAGGACAGCGTGGCGGCGCAACTGGTGATGGAACGCATCGTCAACGACCACGGGCCCATCGACGTACTGGTCAATTGCGCGGGCGCCGCCCGGCGCACGCCGCCGGACGAACTGGACGCGACCGCCGTGCTCGCGGCGATGCAGGCGAAGTACCTCAGCTACATGCACGCGATCGATCCGGTGATTCGTGCGATGGCGGCGCGCGGCACGGGAAGCATCGTCAACGTGATCGGGCAGGGTGGCCGCCAGGCCAATCCGCAGCACATCGGTGGCGGTTCGGCGAATGCCGCCCTGATGCTGGCCACAGTGGGCTATGCCAATGCCTACGCGGCCAAGGGCGTGCGGGTGAATGCCATCAACCCGGGCATAACCCGTACCGGTCGCGTCGACGAAGGACTGGAGGCTGCGGTGCGGGCCAGCGGGCAAGCGCGCGAGGCGCTGCTGGCCAGTCAGCTGGCCGGCATTCCACTGGGGCGCATGGCCGAGCCCGCCGAGATTGCCGACGTCGCGGTTTTCCTCGCCTCGGCGCGGGCCAGTTATGTCACCGGCGCCATCATCCCGATGGATGGCGGCAAGACCTCGACGATCTGAGCGCCACCACCGCAAGGGCCCGTGGTCAGTCCTTGGCGAGGTAGACCTGTCTGCCGCCAACCCAGGTCTGCAACACCTTGGTGTTCCAGATCTTGCTGGAAGGATCCTTCATCACGTCGTGATCGATCAGGATGAAGTCGGCCCACTTGCCCGGTTCCAGCGTGCCCAGGGTTTTCTCGGCATGCTCGGCGTAGGCCGCGTCCAGGGTGAATGCACGCAAGGCCTCGGTCAGGGTCAGGTCCTGCTGCGGGTACCAGCCACCCGGGGGCTGACCCTGATGGTCTTCGCGGGTCACCGCCGAATACAACCCGTAGAACGGATCGGGCGATTCCACGGGGAAGTCCGAGCCGGCGGCGATCACGGTGCCCTGCTTGAGGAAACGCTGCCAGGCATAGGCACCCTTGATGCGCTCGTGGCCGATCCGGTCCTCGGCCATGTTCATGTCCGAGGTGGCATGGGTGGGCTGCATCGAGGCGATCAGGTGCAGGCTCACGAAGCGCGGGATGTCCTGCAGCGAAACGATCTGCGCATGTTCGACGCGGTTGCGCAGGGCGACCGCCTCCGGATGGGTCTTGTAGGCGGCGGCGAAGCTGTCCAGCACCTCGCGGTTGGCGTGGTCGCCGATGGCATGGATGCCGACCTGGTAGCCCTTGCCGAAGGCCTTCTCGATTTTCGAAGTCATCACCGCCGGCGGCAGGAACAGCAGGCCGCTGTTGTGCGGATCGTCGGAGTAGGGCTTCAGCATCGCCGCGCCGCGGCTGCCCAGCGCGCCGTCGGCGAACAGCTTGACCGCGCGCACGGTGAGGAAGTCGTTGCCGTAGCCGATCAGCGGGCCGTCCTTGCTGATCGCGTCGAAGGCCTCGCCGGTGTCGCGGATCATCGCGTAGATACGCGCGGTGAGCTTGTGCGCGTCGGCGTACTGCCGATACAGCTGGTAGTTCTCCAGATCGCTGCCTGCATCGCTGACTCCGGTAAGCCCGACGCTGGCCATCTCGGCCAGCGCGGTGTCCAGCGCTTCGATCCGGTCCTGCTGGGTCAATGCCGGCACCACGGCGTTGACCAGGTCCACGGCGCCGTCGACGAAGACGCCGGAAGGGTTGCCGTGGGCGTCGCGCTCGATGCGTCCGCCGCTGGGGTCGCGGGTGGTCTTGCCGACGCCGGCCAGCCTGATCGCCGCCGAATTCGCCCATGCGGCGTGGCCATCGATGCGGCTCAGCCATACCGGTCGGTCGGACACCACGGCGTCGAGCTCCTGCGCGGTGGGGAAACGCCCCAGCTTCCAGATTTCCTGGTTCCAGCCGCCACCACGTATCCAGGTCGCGTCGGGATGGGCCGCCGCGTACGCCTTCACTTTCGCCAGCGCTTCGTCCAGCGATTTCGTGGTGCTGAGATCCACGCTGTTGCGGGCGTAGCCGAGTTCGAGCACGTGGCCGTGAGCGTCGATCAGCCCCGGCAGCAGGGTCTTGCCGTGGCCGTCGACGACCTTCGCGCCACCGGCGCGCTTGATCAGGTCGGCGCTGGTACCGGTGGCGACGACCTTGCCCTGGTCCACCAGCAAGGCCTGGAAGTGCTGCAGCCTGCCATGGCTGTCGAGGGTGTAGCCGTTGACGTTGCTGACCAGCAGATCGGCGGCCGAAGCCGCCGGTGCCAGCACCAGCAGGGCCAGCAGGGAGAAGCGGAGCGAACGGATCATGGGTGGGGTCCGATGACGGGTGGGCGAAGCTCCAGTGTGTCTGCCCCGGCCCGTTTTTTCCACCGCGCGCAAACCGCCGCGACTTGATTGACCGTCGATGCAAAGCGGATATATTCGGAACAATCTGACGGTGGATGTGTTCTTTCTGATCAATCGTCCCCAAATGGAAACGACGATGACCGTATTAAGCGGTGCCCTGCAGGACCTCAACGACCTTTACTTCTTTGCCGCCGTGGTGGAGCACGCCGGTTTCTCCGCCGCCGGCCGCGCCCTGGGTGTGCCGAAGTCGCGTCTCAGCAAGCGGGTCGCGCAGCTGGAGGAACGGCTCGGCGTGCGCCTGTTGCAACGGACCACCCGGCGCTTCGTGGTGACCGAGGTGGGCGAGCGCTTCTACGCGCATTGCCGCGCCGTGCTGGAAGAGGCGCAGGCCGCGCAGGACGCAGTGGACGAGTTGCGCGCCGAGCCGCGCGGCGTGGTGCGCCTGAGTTGCCCGGTGTCCCTGACCCAGACGGTGCTGGCCTACCTGCTGCCCGACTTCCTGGCGCAGTATCCGAAGATGCAGGTGCGCCTGCTTTCCAGCGATCGCCGGGTCGACGTGATCGGCGAGGGCTACGACCTGGCGATCCGCGTGCGCAACAAGCTGGATACCGATGCGAACCTGGTGGTGCGCAGTTTTGGCAACTCCCGCACCAAGCTGGTCGCCAGTCCGGCATTGCTGAAGGCGCAGGGGCGGCCGACCTCGCCGGACGAGCTGGCCCGGCTGCCGGCGTTGTCGATGCGCGAGCACGAAGGCGCGCAGACGTGGGAGTTGATCGACGCGGGCGGCGCCCAGGTCAACGTGGAGGTGCATGCACGCCTGATCACCGGCGATTTCGCCGTGTTGCTGGAAGCCGCCCGCCGCGGCATGGGCGTGGCGTTGCTGCCGGAGTTCGTCTGCGCGCCGGCGATCACGGCGGGCGACCTCGAAGTGGTGCTGCCGGACTGGAGCATGCCCGAGGGCACCATGCATTTCGTCTACCCCAGCCGGCGCGGCATGCTGCCCGGCGTGCGGGCGCTGGTGGATTTCCTGGCCGAGCGCCTGCCGGTCACCACGCTGCTCAAGCACGAGCAGTGCAAGCAGCGCCCGCTGGATGCACTGCCGAAGTCCTGATGCGCTACGCTTGAACCTTTATGGACATCCATACGGCCGAATGACAATGATCGAAACCAAGCTTCCGAAAGTCGGCACCACCATCTTCAGCGTGATGAGCCAGCTCGCGCTGGAGCACAAGGCGGTGAACCTGGGCCAGGGTTTTCCCGACTTCGAGCCGCCGCAGGCATTGCGCGACGCGCTGAATCACGCGATGAACGACGGCCGCAACCAGTACGCGCCGATGCACGGCACCGCGGCGCTGCGCGAGCAGATCGCGCTGAAGACCGAACGCCTGTATGGCCGCAAGCTCAACGTCGATACCGACATCACGGTGACCTCCGGCGCCACCGAGGCGATCTTCGCGGCAATTGCCGCCACGGTGCGCGCGGGCGAGGAAGTGATCGTGTTCGATCCGGCCTACGACTGCTACGAGCCGGCGATCGACCTGCAGGGCGCGCGCGCGGTGCACATCCCGCTGACCGTGCCGGCATTCTCGATCGACTGGCAGCGCGTGCGCGATGCGGTGACGCCGAAGACCCGCATGATCTTGATCAACACCCCGCACAATCCGTCCGGTGCGGTGTTGTCGGCCGCGGACCTGGACGAGCTGGCCGCGATCGTGCGCGACACGGCGATCGTGGTGCTGTCCGACGAGGTCTACGAGCACATCGTCTACGACGGCGCCCAGCACGAAAGCGTGCTGCGCCATCCGGAACTGGCCGGACGCAGCTTCGTGGTGTCCTCCTTCGGCAAGACCTATCACTGCACCGGCTGGAAGGTCGGCTACGCGGTGGCACCGGCCGCGCTGACCGCCGAGTTCCGCAAGGTGCATCAATACCTCACCTTCTGCACCTTCCATCCGGCGCAGGTGGCGTTCGCCGAATTCATGGCCAGCACGCCGCAGCACTACCTGGAATTGCCGGCGTTCTACCAGGCCAAGCGCGACCGTTTCCGTGCACTGCTGGCGCCGTCGCGGTTCAAGCTGCTCGACGTGCCGGGCGGCTATTTCCAGCTGGTCGACTACTCGGCGATCCGCGACGGGGACGACCTCAGCGTCAGCCGCTGGCTGGTCGAGCAGGGCGGGGTGGCGGCGATCCCGCTGACGCCGTTCTACGAACAGGCGCCGGGAACGCGATTGCTGCGCCTGTGTTTTGCCAAGAGCGACGCCACCATGGAAGCCGCGGCGGAGCGCCTGTGCAAGCTATGAGCATGCAGCCACTGCAGGTTTCGCTGGTGCAGGGCGCCACCCGCTGGCACGACGCGCCGGCCAATCGCGACTACTACGGCACGCTGGTGCGCCAGGCCAGGGGCAGCGACCTGATCGTGCTGCCGGAGACGTTCCTGTCCGGTTTCAGCAACGACATCCAGGCCAGTGCCGACAGCATGGATGGCGAGGGCGTGGCCTGGCTGCGCGCGCTGGCGATCGAGGTCGGCGCGGTGGTCTGCGGCAGCCTGGCGATCCGCGAGGATGGCGTGGTCTACAACCGCCTGTTGTGGATGCAGCCGGACGGCAGCTTCCAGCAGTACGACAAGCGCCACCTGTTCCGCATGGCCGGCGAGCATACCCGCTACGGCGGCGGCAACCAGCGGCTGATCGTGGAGCTGAAGGGTTGGCGCGTCCTGCCGCAGGTCTGCTACGACCTGCGTTTCCCGGTGTGGTTGCGCAACCGCCGGCTGGCGAGCGCTACCGGCGGCATGGACTACGATCTGGCCGTGTTCGTGGCGAACTGGCCGTCACCGCGCCGACAGCCGTGGCGCACCTTGCTGCGCGCCCGCGCGATCGAGAACCTCAGCTACGTGGTCGGCGTGAACCGGGTCGGCGTGGACGGCAACGAGATCCCGTATGCCGGCGACAGCGCGATACTCGATCCGGTCGGCGAACCGCTGGTGGAACTGGGCGCGCAGGAACAGGTAGTGACGATCACGCTGGCCCCGGCACCGCTGCTGGCCCATCGCGAACGCTTCCCGGCATGGATGGATGCCGACGCGTTCTCGCTCGACCCGGGTTGACCAACGCGCGCATGGTCGTTCGCCGGACAACAAAAAGCCGCCTCGAAGGCGGCTTTTGTCGATGGGTCGGCGACGGCTCAGAGTATCGCCAGCACGGCCTCGGGCGGACGGCCAAGCGCCGCCTTGCCGTTGGCGACCACGATCGGTCGCTCGATCAGTTTCGGATGCGCGACCATCGCGGCGATCAGGGCCTGGTCGTCAAGCGAGGGATGGTCCAGACCCAGCGCCTGGTAATCGTCCTCGCCCTGGCGCAGCAACTGGCGTGGGGTCATCCCCAGTTGCTGCAGCAGGGTCGAAAGCTCGGCGGCGGTCGGCGGCGTGTCGAGGTAGTTGACCACCTCGACGTCGGCGCCGCGTTCCTGCAGCAGCGCCAGCGTGGCGCGCGATTTCGAACAGCGGCTGTTGTGATAGATCCGCACCATCGGTCAGGCCTCAGCGATTGCCCGAACGGTTGCCGCCGCGGCCTGGCGGACGTCCGCCGCCGGAGCCCGCGGGACGCGCGCTGCCGTGCGGACGGTTGCCGCCCTGACCCTGCGGTCGACCGGAACCCTGGGGGCGATTGCCACCCTGTCCTTGCGGGCGTGCCTGGTTGCCATGCGAACGGTTGCCCTGGGCCTGTCCCTGTCCCTGCGGACGCGGACCACGATTGCCCGGAGCGCGATTGCCTCCTGCACTGTTGCCCCGTGATTCGCCGCCGAAACCGCTGTACGGACCGGCAGCGCCTGCGCTGCGGCCTTCACCCGCGGAACGTGCGCCGAACGGCTTGCCACCGGCCGGGCGACGATTGCCCGGGGCGCCGGCATTGCCGCGCGGTGCACCGGGGCGACCGGCGCCGCCGTCGCGACTTTCGCCGGCGAACCAGGTGCGCACCGAGGGCAGTTCCTGCCCCGGCGCCACACGGCGACTCTTGCCGCCTCGGGCGCCACCGCCCGCGCCACGCTCGGGGCGCGCCACATTGCCGTTCACTTCCCGGCCGTCACGCCGCGGCGGCTTGCGGCCGCGGACCGGTTCCTCGCGGATGCGGTCGTAGGCGCGCAGTTCGCGTGCTTCGTCCTGGCCCCCGGTCCAGGCCGTGCCGGCGCCGCGTTCGGGACGATATTCGGTGACGCTGCGGCTGGCGCGACGCTGGTGCAGCACCGGACTCAGCGTGAGCACCGGCTGCGCCGCACCCAGGCCGGTGGTCTGGCGCAGCTGCTTGACGCTTTCGGCGTCCAGCGCTTCGCACTCGCCACGGCGCAGGTTGCGCGGCAGTTCGATCTTGCCGTAGCGGATGCGCTTCAGGCGGCTGACCAGGAAACCCTGCGAGTCCCACAGCCGGCGCACTTCGCGGTTGCGGCCTTCGCGGATCACCACGCGGAACCAGCTGTGGCTGCCGCCGCGGCTGATCACCGCGATCTCGTCGAAGCGGGCGGGACCGTCTTCCAGCTCCACGCCGGCCTTCAGCCGCTCGATGATCTCGTCGGGCACTTCGCCATGCACGCGGCAGAGGTATTCGCGCTCGAGGCCGCTCTTGGGATGCATCAGTCCGTTGGCCAGTTCGCCGTCGGTGGTCAGCAGCAGCAGGCCGGTGGTGTTGATGTCGAGACGACCCACCGCGACCCAGCGCGCACCCTTCAGGCGCGGCAGCTGTTCGAACACGTTGGGGCGGCCTTCGGGATCGTCGCGGGTGGTCAGCACGCCTTCGGGCTTGTGGTAGATCAGCACCTCGGCGTCGTCGCGGCTGTCGGTGGCCACGACGAACTGCTTGCCGTCCATGACCACGCGGTCACCGGCCTTCACGCTCATGCCGATCTCGGCGGGGGCGCCGTTGAGCTCGACTTCGCCGGACTGGATGCGTTGCTCCAGCATGCGGCGCGAGCCCAGGCCGGCGTTCGCAAGCACCTTGTGCAGGCGCTCTTCCAGTGCGGGTGCGTCGGTGTCGATGCGCGGTTCGCGCTTCAGGGACAAAACGGATTTTTGCGGCGCAGTCATGCGCGGTACTCCTCGGTATCTTGGCTGGCGGAGCCGGTGTCGGCATCCGCGGCGGGGTTCGCTGCCTCGTCGGCAGTGGCAATCGGTTGGTCGGCAAGTGGGCCCGATTCGGGGCCAGGCTCGACGGCCTCGGGTGTCGTGGTCGGCGCATCGGCGTCGGCCGTGGTGTCGCTGTGGTCGGTATCCACGACGTCGGCGGATACCGGGTGTTCGTGTTCGTCGTCGATCGCGCCGTCGTTGTCCGGGCTGCTGTTTTCCGGAGCTTCTTCGTCCGGGTCGATCGGCAGATCGCGTGCGACGCGGGCGGGCAGCGGTTCAGGCTCGAAGCGCATCTGCGGGTCTTCCATGTCGCGGATTTCCGACAGCGGCGGCAACTGGTCCAGCGATTTCAGGTTGAAGTAGTCGAGAAAGGCGCGGGTGGTGCCGAACAGCGCCGGCTTGCCGGGCACGTCGCGGTAGCCCACCACGCGAATCCACTCGCGCTCCTCCATCGTCTTGATGATGTTGGAGGACACCACCACGCCACGGATCTGCTCGATCTCGGGCCGGGTGATCGGCTGGCGGTAGGCGATCAGTGCCAGCGTTTCCAGCAGCGCACGCGAATAGCGGCTCGGCCGCTCGGTCCACATCCGCGAGATCCACGGATGCACGTCCTGGCGCACCTGGTAGCGGAACCCCGATGCCACTTCCTTCAGCTCGACGCCGCGGCCGTCACAGTCCCCGGCCAGCGACTCCAGCGCCCGGGCGATCAGCTCGCGCGTGACCTCGTCGGCCTCGACGAACAGGTCGCCCAGCTGTTGCACGGTCATCGGCTGGGTGGAGGCCAGCAGGGCGGCCTCGATGATGGATTTGAGTTGCTCGATCTGCATAACCTTGGGTCGGATGCCGTTTCGGTCGCTGTCGTTCAAAGGGTGTCGTTCATTCGCCGGATGCCTCGATCACGGCCGGCTCGCCGTCTTGTGCCGCATCCAGCGGCAATTCGGCGGCTTCCTCGATGTGGCTCGCCTTCGCCTTCACGTAGATCGGCGCCAGCGGTTCTTCCTGCACGATCTCGACCAGCATCTCCTTGGCCAGCTCCAGCATCGCCAGGAAGGTCACCACGATGCCGAGCCGTCCCTCGCTGATGTCGAACAGGCTCTCGAAGCGGTGGAAGCTGCTGTCGTCGAGCCGGCTCAGCAGTTCGCCCATGCGCTGGCGCACGCTGAGCGCCTCGCGCTTGATCGCGTGGTGCCCGAACAGTTCGGCCCGGTGCATCACGTCCTTCAGTGCCAGCAACAGCTCGGTCAGCTCTAGGGGCGGCGGCAACTTGATGACGTTGCGCTCACCCACGTCGGCGTGGACCACCACGCTGTCGCGTTCCTGCCGCGGCAGCGCCTCGATGTCCTCGGCGGCCCGCTTGAATCGTTCGTACTCCTGCAATCGCCGTACCAGTTCGGCGCGGGGATCCTCTTCCAGGCCTTCCTCGGTCGGCGGTCGCGGCAGCAGCAGCCGCGACTTGATCTCGGCCAGGATCGCGGCCATCAGCAGGTATTCGGCGGCCAGCTCCAGCCGCATGACATCGCGCATCAGCTCGATGTAACTCATGTACTGCCGGGTGATCTCGGCAACCGGGATGTCAAGGATGTCCAGGTTCTGCCGGCGGATCAGGTACAGCAGCAGATCCAGCGGACCCTCGAACGACTCCAGGATGACTTCCAGCGCATCCGGCGGGATGTACAGATCCTGTGGCATCTGCAGCATCGGCTCGCCGCGCACGATGGCCAGCGGCATTTCCTGCTGCTGCGGCACCGACGCGAAGGCGTCCTGCGTTGCAGGTACCGGACTCTGCGGCTCGACGACGGGCTCAGTGCTCATCAATGCATGTCATGGGGCCGCTTTCGGCGGCTGGCAGTGCGTTCTACGGGATCGGAGTCATTCACATGCCGTCGCGACATGCGGATGTCCGTACTCGGAACACGGCGGTTAGGCGGCATTCCCGGTGCTGCGTTCGTCAATCACACAAATCGAGGCGTGGCGTACGCACTCGTCGCGACGGGCATGATGAAGCCACGCGTTGGTGGTTCGGTCAGGCAGGTCGCCAGCGACCAATCGCGCCAACTGAGGGTTGTCAGCCACATCAGCTGCGCCTGGCCGATGACGGCGGATCAGATCGCGCCATTTCACCGGTCGGGTCGAAAGCCTTCGAATGGAAGCCAAGGCGCGCCGCTGTCGCTCGCGCGAGCAGGTTCCGTGGTGCCATGCGTGGTGCAAGAGTAGCGGCTGGCCAGCGTCAAGTCCAGCGCAAGCAGGCATGACTGTTGGAACGGGCAGGACCTGACGGGCAAGTGGCCGCTTTCACAGCATGGCTGCAGGCAGGCACAATATCCTGATTGTGCCTTCGCAGCGGGTTGCCTGGAAAGGCGAGGGCGCCATGTGACCTAATGCGTCGGCTAGCGGTCAGCCTGCGTCAGGCCTGATGCGCTCGCCGGCATGACGCGAAAGGCTCAACGGCGGTTGCCCGGGCGTGGCGAGTTGGAAGAACGCCGCATCGTGGCGCCGGCTCGCTGTTTCCTGCTGTTTTTCCCGTGCATCGGGGCTGGCGGCGGCGGAGGGAGCGATCGGGATTGGGCTGGCACGGTGGTTGCTTTCGAACAGTTCGACTGGTGCAATCGTTGCGTGGTTGCGTCGTCCCACAGGAAGCGGCACGACGAATTCAGGATGAAGGCGAAACGGCGTTTGCGGAAAACAAGAGCAACAGCAGGCGCAAGCACAAACGGATGGTGGAACTGATGGCGACCGACAAGAATGGACAAGGCGGACCGGAGCAATTGCGTCCGGCGCGCATGCAGATCGAGACGACGGTGCTGATGAGTCGTCATGGCGAGTCGCACCCGACGGAGCTGGTGGACATATCGGCGACCGGCGCCTTGCTGCGCCGCCCGCTGGGGTGGTCGGGAGAGGTGGGTCAGAGCTGGGTGCTCGACATGATCTTCGGTCACAACCTGCACATTCACCTGGAGGCCGCGGTCGTCCGCATCTCCGACCATCACATCGGTTTTTCGTACAGCCGGATTCCCGAGGACAAGCAGGTCCCGCTGTGGAATCTGCTGGGCGGCTACGCCGACATCCTCGAATACTGGAAGGACGGCTGACGCGCACGGCGTCCCCGCGCATCATGCAAACGACAACGCCCGCCTGATCCAGGCGGGCGTTTCTGTTCGCGAAGCAGGAATCAGGCGGCGGGTTTCTTCTCGTCGCGCAATTCGCGGCGGAGAATCTTGCCCACGTTGCTCTTGGGCAATTCGGTGCGGAATTCGATCTGGCGCGGCCGCTTGTAGCCGGTGAGGCGGTCGTGGCAGAACTGCTTGAGCGCTTCCTCGGTCAGTTGCGGGTCCTTGCGCACCACGAACAGTTTCACCACCTCGCCCGAATGTTCGTCGGCAACGCCGACTGCGGCGACCTCGAGCACGCCCGGATGCTCCATCACCACGTCCTCGACCTCGTTCGGGTAGACGTTGAAGCCGGACACCAGGATCATGTCCTTCTTGCGATCGACAATGTAGAAGTAGCCGTGCTCGTCCATCCTGGCGATGTCGCCGGTGTGCAGCCAGCCGTCCGCGCCAAGCACCTTGTCGGTCTCTTCCGGGCGCTGCCAGTAGCCCTTCATCACCTGCGGGCCGCGCACCATCAGTTCGCCCACTTCGCCGACGGGCAGTGGCTGTCCCTCGTCCGACCAGATGGCGACATCGGTGGACGGCACCGGCAGGCCGATCGAGCCGTTGTATTCCTTCAGGTCCAGCGGGTTGATGCAGACCGCCGGCGAAGTCTCGGTCAGACCATAAGCCTCGGCCAGCGTGCAGCCGGTGGTCTTCTTCCAGCGTTCGGCCACGGCGCGTTGCACGGCCATGCCGCCGCCGAGGGTGAGGTGCAGCTTCGAGAAATCCAGCTCGGCGAAACCGGGCGTGTTGAGCAGGCCGTTGAACAGCGTGTTGACGCCGGTCAACGCGGTAAAACCGGACTTGCGAAGTTCCTTCACGAACCCCGGCATGTCGCGCGGATTGGTGATCAGCCAGTTCAATCCGCCAAGGCGCATGAAGACCAGGCCGTTCGCGGTCAGCGAGAAGATGTGATACAGCGGCAAGGCGGTGATGATCACCTCTTCGCCGGGCTTGGCGCTGCCGCCGATCCATTCGCTGGCCTGCAGCATGTTGGCGATCATGTTGCCGTGGGTCAGCATGGCGCCCTTGGCCACGCCGGTGGTGCCGCCGGTGTACTGCAGGAACGCGATGTCGCCGTGCTCCAGCGTGACGCTCTGCAACGGGTGCGCCGCGCCGCGAGCCAGGGCATCGCGGAAGCGCACGGCCTGCGGCAGATCGTAGGCCGGCACCATCTTCTTCACGTGCTTCAGCACGAAGTTGATCAGCGCACCCTTGGGAAAGCCGAGCAGGTCGCCGATGCCGGTGGTGATGACATGCTGCACCCCGGTTTCCGCCACCACCTGCTGCAGGGTGTGGGCGAAGTTGTCCAGCACCAGGATGGCCTTGGCGCCGGAGTCCTCCAGCTGGTGCTTCAGTTCCCGCGCGGTGTACATCGGGTTGGTGTTGACCACGATCAGGCCCGCGCGCAAGGCGCCGAACAGGGCGATCGGATACTGCAGCACGTTGGGCATCATGATGGCGATGCGATCGCCCTTGCCCAGCTTGAGCACGCCGGTGAGGTAACCGGCGAACTGGCGACTCATCGCATCGATCTGGCCATAGCTGAGCTGGCGGCCGAAGCTGGCGAACGCCGGGCGATCGCTGAAGGCGGCGAAGGCCTCTTCCAGCACCGCAGGAACCGAAGCGTACTGACTGACGTCGATCTGCCCGGACACGCCGGCTGGATACTGCTCCAGCCACGGACGCTCATTGCTCATGCTTGGGATTCCCTGTTGGTCGAGGACGATGGATCAGATGATGGAATCGGGATCGGCTTGCATCCATCATGGATCATGCGTCGGGTGATTTGAGCATACGCCCGCGTACAGCGGCAAGCCGCACTGCAACGAGTAGCCCGATGATGATGACGAGAAAGATGCTTTGCCGCGGGCTTGCCTGCGTGGTGTTCGCGCTGGCTCTGGTGGCCTGTCGACACGACTCCGACGAGGCGCGGGTGAGGGCTGCGATTGCTGCCGTCGCTGCGGCGGCGGAGGCGGGCTCGGCCGGTGATCTCGGCAAGCCGATCAGCGAGGACTTCGACGGCAACGGCGGCGAGCTGGACCGGCGCAGCCTGACATCGATGGTCCGCCTGCTGGCGCTGCGCGGGGAGCACGTCGGGGTGACCATGGGGCCGGTCTCGATCGAGCGGCGTGGCGAGCGCATGGTGGCCACGTTCACGGTCACCCTGACCAGTGGCGGCAAGTTGCTGCCGGACCAGATGGGCCTGTACCAGGTCGAATCGGCATGGCGCCAGGAAGAGGGCGAATGGCGTTGCTACACGGCAAGCTGGAAGCATGCGCTCTGACGATCTTTCGGTGAGCTGATGCAAGACCGCCCCGGTATCCGGGGCGGTCTTGCTGTTGCAGAAAGTCACGCCTGGACTCAGGCGGCCTTCTTGCCCGCCAGCTGACGCAGCACGTACTGCAGGATGCCGCCGTGACGGAAGAAGTCACGCTCCTTCGGGGTCAGCAGCATCACGTGCACGCTGAACTGCTTCTTGCTGCCGTCGGCGGCGGTAGCCACTACCGTGGCCTCGCGGGCATTGCCGTTGTCCAGACCGGTGATGTCGAAACTTTCGTTGCCGGTCAGGCCCAGCGACTTGGCGCTTTCGCCATCCTTGAACTGCAACGGCAGCACGCCCATGCCGACCAGGTTGGAACGGTGGATGCGCTCGAAGCTCTCGGTGATCACGGCCTTGACGCCCAGCAGCAGGGTGCCCTTGGCCGCCCAGTCACGCGATGAACCGGTGCCGTATTCCTTGCCGGCGATGACCACCAGCGGGGTGCCGGCTTCCTTGTACTTCATCGCCGCGTCGTAGATCGCCAGCTGTTCGCCGCTGGGCACATGGCGGGTGAAGCCGCCTTCGACGCCATCCAGCATCTGGTTCTTGATGCGGATGTTGGCAAAGGTGCCCCGCACCATCACGTCGTCGTTGCCGCGGCGCGAGCCGTAGGAGTTGAAGTCGATCGGCTGCACGCCCCGCGAGATCAGGAAACGGCCGGCGGGCGAATCCTTCTTGATCGAACCGGCCGGCGAGATGTGGTCGGTGGTGATCGAGTCGCCGAACAGGCCCAGGCAGCGCGCAGCGTGGATGTCTTCGACCTTGCCCACTTCCATGGTCATGCCGTCGAAGTAGGGCGGGTTCTTGATGTAGGTGGACGCTTCGTCCCACGCGTACAGCGCACCGTCCGGCGAGGCGATCGCGTTCCAGCGCTCGTCACCCTTGAACACGTCGGCGTAGTTCTTCTTGAACATGTCCGAGGTGACCGCGCTGGCCAGCAGGTCACTGATTTCCTGATTGGTCGGCCAGACGTCCTTGAGGAACACGTCCTTGCCGTCCGAACCCTGGCCCAGCGGTTCGGTGGTGAGGTTGATGTCGAGCGAGCCGGCCAGCGCGTAGGCGACCACCAGCGGCGGCGAGGCCAGGTAGTTCATCTTCACTTCGGCGTGCACGCGGCCTTCGAAGTTGCGGTTGCCGGAAATCACCGCACCCACGGTGAGGTCGCCGGCACTGATCGCCTGGCTGATTTCCTGCGGCAAGGGACCCGAGTTGCCGATGCAGGTGGTGCAGCCGTAGCCGACCAGGTAGAAGCCGGTCTTCTCGAGCTCGGTCAGCAGGCCGGTCTTTTCCAGATAGTCGGTGACGACCTTGGAGCCGGGGGCCAGCGAGGTCTTCACCCACGGCTTGGCCTTCAGGCCCCGCGCGGCGGCCTTCTTCGCGACCAGGCCCGCGGCCAGCATCACGGCGGGGTTGGAGGTGTTGGTGCACGAGGTGATCGCGGCGATCACCACCGAGCCGTCGCCGACGCGGAAGTCCTGGCCGTTCATCGACACGTGCTGACCCGGTGCGCTCTCGCTCTGGTCGTGACCGACGGCGGTGTCGCCGCCTTCATTGGCGAAGCGGGCTTCGGCACCGTTGCGCTTGATGGTGGTGGCGCCAAGATTGTCGTTGTAGCTCTGCTTGACGTCGGTCAGCAGCACGCGGTCCTGCGGACGCTTCGGACCGGCCATCGACGGCTTGACGTCGGCCAGGTCCAGTTCCAGCGTGGCGCTGAAATCGGCGTGCACACTGTTCTCGTCGTGCCACAGGCCCTGGGCCTTGGCGTACGCCTCGACCAGGGCGACCTGCTCGTCGCTGCGGCCGGACAGGCGCAGGTAGCGCAGCGATTCCGCGTCGACCGGGAAGATGCCGCAGGTGGCGCCGTACTCCGGCGCCATGTTGCCGATGGTGGCGCGATCAGCCAGCGCCAGGTGCTGCAGGCCCGGGCCGAAGAACTCGACGAACTTGCCGACCACGCCCTGCTTGCGCAGCATCTGCGTCACGGTCAGCACCAGGTCGGTGGCGGTGGCGCCTTCGGGCAGGCGACCGGACAGCTTGAAGCCGACCACCTGCGGAATCAGCATGGAAGAGGGCTGGCCCAGCATCGCGGCCTCGGCCTCGATGCCGCCCACGCCCCAGCCCAGCACGCCCAGGCCGTTGACCATGGTGGTGTGCGAGTCGGTGCCGAACACGGTGTCCGGATAGGCCCACTGCTGGCCGTCGACTTCATTGGCCATCACCACGCGGGCCAGGTGCTCCAGGTTCACCTGGTGCACGATGCCAGTGCGCGGCGGCACCACCTTGAAGTCGGCTAGCGCTTTCTGGCCCCAGCGCAGGAAGCTGTAGCGGGCCTGGTTGCGCTCGAATTCGATCGCGACGTTCTTTTCCAGCGCGTCCTCGCTGCCGAACACGTCGACCTGCACCGAGTGGTCGATGACCAGCTCGGCCGGCGACAGCGGGTTGATCAGGGTCGGGTCACCACCCAGCGCCTTCATCGCGTCGCGCATCGCCGCCAGGTCGACCACGCACGGCACGCCGGTGAAGTCCTGCAGCAGCACGCGCGCCGGCATGAAGGAGATTTCGGTATCCGGCTCCTTCTTCGCGTCCCAGTTGGCGACCGCTTCGATTTCCTTCGAGGTCACGTCCACGCCATCCTCGTGGCGCAGCAGGTTTTCCAGCAGGATCTTCATCGAGTACGGCAGCCGCTTCAGGTCGAAGCGCTGGCCGAGCTTGGCCAGGCTGGCAAAGGCGTACTGCTTGCCATTGACCTCGAGGGTGTCGCGTGCGGAAAAGGTATCTTTCATGGGGAAGCTCCTGGCTGAATCCTGCGGCTGGGACGACTGAACGACGCCGGACGGCGCGTGGGGTCCACCAGTCCGGTAAAAAACGCAATTATCGCGCAAACCCGGCATCTCCGCGAACCGGACAAGCGACCTGGGCGGGATGACATCGTCGGTTCGACGCCTCTGGGGTCATGCCGCCAAGTACACTGCGCGAACGGCGCGTGGCCGCACTTCACCGCACAGGATGGCCCCGATGATCACCGCAAGCAAACGCCTTTGATCACATGCAGCATTCGATGATTTCGATGGGCCTGGCGGCTGTCTCGCTGCGCGACCTCGCGCTGGTGCAGGCGGTGCATCGCCACGGCAGTTTCAACAGCGCGGCGCGGGCGATGCACATCAGTCCGTCCGGCCTGTCGCACCAGGTGCAGAAGGTGGAACAGGCGCTGGGTGCGCCGCTGTTCGAGCGCGGCGGGCGAAAGATCGTGCCGACCGCGGGCGGCCAGCGGCTGCTGCAGCAGATCGACGCGGTGCTGGCTGCGGCCGAACACCTGCAGCAGGTCGCCCGCGCCGGCGAAGTCGCCTTCGGCGGCGAGCTGCGCCTCGGCGTGCCCGCCTCGCTGGGACCGTATCTTCTGCCGCACCTGATCGCGCCGTTCCCGCAGCATTTTCCCGGTGCGCGGCTGGGCATCTCCGAAGGCAAGCCGCGCGGCCTGCTGCGCCGCCTCAGCGAAGGTGAACTCGATGCGGTGCTGGCGCCGCCGACCGCGACGGTCAGCGGCATCGCATCACGCCCGCTGTTCTTCGAACCGTGGGAGCTGATGCTGCGCGCCGACCACCCGCTGGCCGGGCAGCAGGACATCGCGATGAACCAGCTCGACCCGGCCGAGGCCACGTTGATGGCCGAGAGCCACGCCGACGGCCTGCACTGCGAAGGCAGCGAGCACGGTCACGTGCAGGATGTCAGCCTGGAAAGCCTGGCCGCCCTGGTCAGCCTGCGTGGTGGCTACGCGCTGGTGCCGGCGCTGGCTCGCGAACGATTGGCCTCGATGCCGAACATCGCGCTGGCGACCTTGAAAGGCCCCGCGAGCGGCCGCGAGATCGCCCTGTACTGGCGCGACGCCTCGCCCTGGCACGACGACCTGCAGGCATTCGCCGAATTGCTGCGCAAGCTGGCGCGGCAACGGCCGGGTTTGCGGGTGCGCGGCAGCAAGGCCTGAGATACTGGTTCAGGCGGGGCACGAACGCAGAAGGCCGCCTTGCGGCGGCCTTCTGTTCACTCATTCACCCGGCAACTCAACCGCGCGAAGCGCGCTTGCGGTCGTTCTCGGTGAGGTGCTTCTTGCGCAGGCGGATTTCCTTCGGGGTGATCTCGACCAGCTCGTCGTCGTCGATGAAGTCCAGTGCCTGTTCCAGGGTGAACTTGATCGCCGGGGTCAGCTGGATCGCGTCGTCCTTGCCGGAGGCGCGCATGTTGGTCAGCGGCTTGGGCTTGATCACGTTGACGGTGAGGTCGTTGTCCTTGGCGTGGATGCCGACCAGCTGGCCTTCATACACGTTGTCGCCTTCGGCCGCGAACAGCTTGCCGCGATCCTGCAGCGGCCCCAGCGAGTAGGCGGGGGTGGTGCCGCCGGCGTTGGCGATCATCACGCCGTTGAGGCGCTTGGCGATCTGGCCGTCTTCCTTCGGACCGTAATGGTCGAACACGTGGAACAGCAGACCCGAACCCTGGGTCAGGGTCTTGAACTGGTTCTGGAAGCCGATCAGGCCGCGCGCCGGGATCTCGTAATCCAGGCGCACGCGACCCTTGCCGTCCGGCTCCATGTTCTTCAGCTGGCCCTTGCGCACGCCAAGGCGCTCCATCACGGCACCCTGGTGGATCTCCTCCACGTCGACCACCAGCTGTTCGATCGGCTCCATCTTCTGGCCGTCGATTTCCTTGATGATGACTTCCGGGCGCGACACGGCCAGCTCGTAGCCTTCGCGACGCATGTTCTCGATCAGCACCGACAGGTGCAGTTCGCCGCGGCCGGAGACCAGGAACTTGTCGGCGTCGGAGCCTTCCTCGACCTTCAGCGCCACGTTGTGCACCTGCTCGCGTTCCAGGCGGTCGCGCAGCTGGCGGCTGGTGAGGAACTTGCCGCCGGAGAGGTCCTTGTTGCCGGCGAACGGCGAGTTGTTGACCTGGAAGGTCATCGAGATGGTCGGCTCGTCGACGGTCAGCGCGGGCAGCGCTTCGGGGGTGTCCAGCGCGCAGACGGTGTCGGAGATGGTCAACTCGGCGATGCCGGAGATGGCCACGATGTCACCGGCCTCGGCGCTGTCCTGCTCGATCCGCTCCAGGCCCAGGAAGCCCAGCACCTGCATCACCTTGCCCTGACGCTTCTTGCCGTGGCGGTCGATCACGCTGACCGGCATGCCCTTCTTCAGGGTGCCGCGCTGGATGCGGCCGATGCCGATCACGCCCACGAAGCTGCTGTAGTCGAGCTGGCTGATACGCATCTGAAACGCGCCTTCCGGGTCCACGTCCGGCTTGCTGACGTGCTGCATGATCGCTTCGTACAGCGGGGTCATGTCGCCTTCGCGCACGTTCTCGTCGAGACTGGCATAGCCGTTCAGGGCCGAGGCGTAAACGATCGGAAAGTCCATCTGCTCCGGCGTGGCGCCCAGCCGATCGAACAGATCCCAGACCTGTTCCACCACCCACTCGGGGCGCGAACCGGGACGGTCGACCTTGTTGATCACCACGATCGGCTTGAAGCCCATCGCGAACGCCTTCTGCGTCACGAAGCGGGTCTGCGGCATCGGGCCATCCATCGCGTCGACCAGGATCAGCACCGAGTCGACCATCGACAGCACGCGCTCCACCTCGCCGCCGAAGTCCGCATGTCCCGGCGTGTCGACGATGTTGATGCGGTTGCCCTGCCAGGTGATGGCGGTGTTCTTCGCCAGGATGGTGATGCCGCGCTCCTTTTCCTGGTCGTTCGAGTCCATCACGCGCTCGGCCAGCACGGTGCGCTCGTTGAGCGTGCCGGACTGTTTGAGCAGGCAATCGACGAGGGTGGTCTTGCCGTGGTCGACGTGGGCGACGATGGCGATGTTGCGCAGATTTTCGATGGACATGGGATCGACTCGGGTGGCGCTTGGAGCCACCACGTGGGTTATCAGAGGGTTAACCCGTCGATTATACGGATTTATGCGGCAACTTGCCCGTTTTCGTTGAACAGGGCATTCAGGGGCGCGATGCCCGCCGCTGGGGCGGGTGGCCGTGGTCGGCCACCCGCCAGCACCTCACTCCAGCAGACTCACCTGGTCGGCGGCGGTCAGCCACAGCAGCTGATAGTGGCCGTAGGGATAGTCGAAGCTGTAATCCTCGCCGGGAATCGTCGAGGTATGCACGCCATAGACGAGGCAGCTGCCGTAGCAGTTGATCTCGTCGCTCCACGATTTCAGCGAGTACATGTGCGTTCCGAACCGGTGCCCGGCCATGCCTTGCAGCAGCGGGCTGCCCACGGACAGGCCCTGCGCGCCGCAGGTGGCGGTGGCCACGTTCCATGGATACATGCCGCACGACCACAGCCCGTGCACCGCGCCGGCGATGCCGATGAACACGTCGACCTTGGCGGCCACGCCGAGCCTGTCGATCTCGCGCATCGCCAGGGTCACGCCCATCGAATGGCCGATCACGTCGATATGCCCGCTGCAGGAGCCGGCGATGGCGCTGCTGATCGCGTTCCTGACCGGGGTCTCCTCGCTGCCGCTGTGGTCGTTGCAGGCGGCGCAGTAGGCGTTGCCCCAGGCTGGCGCAACGATCTGCGCGTCGCTCCAGCCCTGCTGGCGCAGCCGGTCGTAGGTGTTCTGGAAATCGGCGGGGCTGCCGGTATTGCCGTGCACCAGCACCACGGTGTCATGGCAGGTGGCCCGCGCAGACAGCGCGGGCAGGAACAGCAGGACGGCCAGCAGGCCCAGCCCATACGTCTTGATCGACATCGCTCATGTCTCCCTTTGCTTCACGACAGTCCCGCTCGCGCGGAACGGAAGGAGCCGCCCGCATGCAGGCGGCCCCGGATCGGTCGGCGTCGGCAACCGGCAACACCGGTCGGGGGAGGCGACGTCGTTCGGGTGGTGGTCTAGACCACGCCGAGGAAGTAGTACGCCGCGATCACCACCAGCACCGCCAGCGTCTTGATCACGGTGATCGCGAAGATGTCCTTGTAGGCCTGCCGATGGGTCAGTCCGGTCACCGCCAGCAGGGTGATCACCGCGCCGTTGTGGGGCAGGGTGTCCATGCCGCCGGAGGCCATCGCGGCGATCCGGTGCAGCACTTCCATCGGGATGCCGGCGGCGTTCGCGTTGGCGATGAAGGTATCGGCCATCGCCCCCAGTGCGATGCTCATGCCACCGGAGGCCGAGCCGGTGATGCCGGCCAGCGCGGTGACGGTGACCGCTTCATTGACCAGCGGATTCGGGATCGTGTGCAGCGCGTCGGCCACCAGCTTGAAGCCGGGCAGGGCGGCGATCACCGCACCGAAGCCGTATTCGGATGCCGTGTTCATCGAGGCCAGCAAGGCGCCGCCGACTGCCGCCTGGCTGCCTGCGGCCAGCCGCCCCGTCACCGCGCGCCAGGCGAACACCAGCACGCACACAATGCCGACCAGCAGGGCGCCCTCGACCGCCCAGATCGCGGCCACTTTCGACACTTCCTGCACCACCGGTTTCGCGTCGCCGACCACGCCGGGCAGGAACGACTGGGTTTCGCCATAGACGCGCGGGATCAGGTCGGTGAACAGCTTGTTGCACGCGCCGACCAGCACCAGCGGCAGCAGGGCGATCAGCGGATGCGGCAACCGCGCGGCTTCGAAGGGCTCCGGCTCGTTGAGCAGGTTGTCGCCGTAGCCTTCGCCGGCCGCGGCGGCCTTGCGCCGACGCCAGTCCAGATAGCTCAGGCCCACGATCAGGATGAACACGCCGCCGATCGTTCCCAGCCACGGTGCGGCCCAGGTGTTGGTGCCGAAAAACGAGGTGGGAATGATGTTCTGGATCTGCGGCGTGCCCGGCAGCGAATCCATGGTGAAGGTGAACGCGCCCAGCGCGATGGTGCCGGGGATCAGCCGCTTGGGAATGTCCGACTGGCGAAAGAGTTCTGCGGCGAATGGGTACACCGCGAACACCACCACGAACAGCGACACGCCACCGTAGGTCAGCAGCGCGCAGACCAGCACGATCGAGAGCACCGCGCGGCTGCGCCCGACCAGGCCGATGGTCGCGGCCACGATTGATTTGGAAAAGCCGGACAGCTCGATCAGCTTGCCGAACACCGCGCCCAGCATGAACACCGGGAAATACAGCTTGAGGAAGCCGACCATCTTGTCCATGAACAGGCCGGTGAACATCGGCGCGACCAGCGACGGATCGGTCATCAGCACCGCGCCCAGCGCAGCGATCGGCGCGAACAGGATCACGCTGTAGCCGCGGTACGCCGCGAACATCAGGAAGCACAGCGCGGCCAGCACGATCAGGAACGCCATCCGTGAATCTCCCCGTTTCAGCCCTAACGACAGGCGCCGAGTATCCCGAAGCACCGGCCATGCGGGCACTGTACGAAGGTACAAGTGTTGCTGCGGCAAGGCCCACCTAAGCTCCCCTCATCAGCATTCGCGCGAGCGATGCATTCACCAGCAAGGGGACGTCATGAAACGCACGCATCTGAGTTCGGCGATCGGTCTGGTTCTGGGCCTGGTCCTGGTGGCGCCACTGCAGGCGCAGCAGGCGAACGGGGATGCCGGCGCGAAGACCACGGCAGCGAAGCAGGCCGACGCCAAGCAGCTGCAGGAAGTGACGGTCAGCGCGCGGCGCCGCGACGAGTCGCTGGAAAAGGTGCCGGTGGCGATCACCGCGTTCAGTGGCGAGGACATGAAGGACCTGCAGGCGAACAGCATCGACGGCCTGCAGGGCGCGGTGCCGAACATGAACATCGTGCAGGGCCGCGGTTCGTCCTCGGCGGTGAACATCTTCATCCGCGGCATCGGCCAGCCCGACGCGCTGCAGACCTTCGACCCGGGCGTGGGCATGTACGTCGACGACGTCTACTACTCGCGCATCCAGGGCGGTCTGATCAACTTGTTCGACGTCGAGCGCGTCGAGGTGCTGCGCGGTCCCCAGGGCACGCTGTACGGCAAGAACTCCACCGGTGGCGCGGTCAAGGTGGTGACAAAGAACCCGGGCGACACCACCGAAGGTTCGGTCGAGGCCGGCTTTGGCAACTACGGCCGGCGCGAAGGCAAGTTCTACCTCGGCGGCCCGCTGGGCGGCGCGTGGTCGGCGTCCATCGCCGGCGGCATCACGCAGACCGACGGCTACGTCACCGACCCCTCCACCGGCCACAAGTACAACGACGAGGACAGCAAGTCGGTGCGCGGCAAGCTGCGCTATCACCCGTCGGAGAACTTCGATGCGGTGTTGAGCCTCGACTACACCAAGCAGGACACCGGTCTCACCCTGGGCCAGCCGGTCTCCACGTTGAAACGCACCGACCTGGTGTTCGGTTCGGTGGCGTTGTACACCCCGACTCCGGACCAGAAGTACGACTTCAAGACGCGCACCTCGTTCAGCCCGGACAAGGGCCAGCAGCTTGAACACAAGGGCGCTGCGCTCAGCCTGGACTGGAAGCTGTCCGAGCAGTGGAACCTCAAGAGCATCAGCGCATTCCGCAAGCTCGACAGCGACTCCTACATCGACATCGACGCCTCGCAATTCGAGCTGGGCGACGTGCTGGTCGACTTCCACCAGAAGCAGGCCAGCCAGGAATTGCAGCTGCAGTACGACAACGGCAGCAACCTGCAGGCGGTCTACGGCCTGTACTACCTGCGTGAAACGGTGCCGTCGCACCAGGAGGCTTACGCCGATGACCTGTTCGCGCTCGCCGGCACCCCGATCACCTTCCTGCGCACCATCGACGACGACCTCACCACCACGACGTACGCCGGCTTCGCCCACATGAACTGGCAGTTCGTGCCGAGCTGGACGCTGGCTGCAGGCGTGCGCTACAGCAGCGACCACAAGGACTACGACCGCACCACCAGCACGTTCTGGGGCCAGCCGTTCACCGCGATCAACGAGACCGTCGCCTTCACCGGCGACAAGCGCTGGAACGCGTGGACGCCCACGATCAGCCTGCAGAAGCAGTTCAATCCGCAGACCATGGGTTATGTTTCAGCCAGCCGCGGCTTCAAGTCCGGCGGCTTCAACGGCCGCGCCAACTCCACCGCGGAGACGCGCACCGCCGAATACAACCCCGAGTACGTGTGGACCTACGAACTGGGCCTGAAGTGGCGCTCGGCCGACAACAAGCTGCAGGCCAACCTGGCCGCCTTCCACAGTGACTACACCGACTTCCAGGCCCGCGTGTCCGAAGTGCAGAACCCCGGTTCGATCACCCCGACATTCGCCTTTCCGGTGATCAACGCGGCCAAGCTGAAGATGGACGGTGTGGAGTTCGAGGGCGCCGCCGTGTTCGACGACGGCACCCGGCTGTCGGCCCAGGTCGGCTATCTGGATGCCCGCTACGCCAAGTTCGTCGACCATCGCCTGGACCCCAGCGATCCGCTGTACAACCCCCGCCTGCATGACCACGTGCCGTTCTCGCCGACCTGGACTTCGCGTGTCGCGGCCACCCATGTGTTCAACCTGGGCAGCGGCAGCGCCATCACGGTCGGTGCGGACTGGTCGTACCGCAGCGAGACCTGGCTCAGCGTGGACAACTACGACGCCCTGAGCCAGAAGGCGTACTCGGTCACCGGCCTGTTCGGCATCTATGACTCGGCCGATGGTCACTGGCAGTTCCGCGCCGGCGTGCGCAACCTGGGCGACAAGGTCTACAAGACCGACGGACAGGAGTTCTCCAGCGTGGGCAACATCCGCACCGCTTACTACGGCATGCCGCGCAACTGGTACGCCAACGTGCGCTATAACTTCTGACGAGGCCGTCCTGCGAGGCGGGTGGTACCCGCCTCGCAGCCCACCTCGAATCGAGCCCATGGAGCGACCGATGACTACCCGCTGGACAACCCGCGTGCTGTGGCTGGCCTTGCTGACCAGCGCCGGCAGTGCCTGCGCCAAGGGCCCCGACGCCAGTTTGCCGAAGTTGAAGATCGACCCGGCACGCACCGCGGTGGTCGGTCTTTCCTCCGGTGCCTACATGGCCACCCAGGTGCAACTGGCCTATCCGGAGCTGTTCCCGAACGCGACGATGGTCGCCGGCGGACCGTACGGCTGCGCTGGCGGCAAGCTGGACGTGGCACTGGGCAGCTGCATGAAGGGCGTGCCCGCACCGGACGTCGCCGCGCTGGTGGCCAGCGCCGGCAAGCGTTCGGCCGCCGGCGAAATCGGCGCACTGAAGGATCTGGCGCATGCGCGCGTCTACCTGCTGCACGGCAGGGACGACGCCCTGGTGGCGCCGGCCGTGGCCGAAGCCGGCGCCCACTTCTACGAACAGTTGCGCGATGGCACGCCGGGCCTCGGGGGCATGCAGGTGCATGACGATGGTCAGCGCGCGTTCGCGCACAATCTGCCGGTGGCGGCCAGCGGGGACGATTGCGACAAGTCGGTGACGCCATATCTCGGCCACTGCGGCTTCGACGCGGCCGGCGAAATCTTCGCGCAGATGTTCGGCCAGCCGGTGCAGGTCGCGACCACGGCGAAGGGCCAGTTGCGCCGCTTCGACCAGGACGCGCTGCGTCCCGACGGCGCCGACGCGTTCATGGCCGATACCGGCTATGTCTACCTGCCGCCCGCCTGTCTCGCCGGCAAGTCCTGCGGCGTGGTGGTGGCCTTCCACGGGTGCAAGCAGAACGCCGACGTGGTGGGCAAGGCTTTCGTCGAGGACGCCGGCTTCAACCGCTGGGCCGACGTTTACGACGTGGCGGTGCTATATCCTCAGACCCGCGCAAGTTTCGCGCCCTTGAATCCGCAAGCATGCTGGGACTGGTGGGGTTATTCCGGAGCCGACTACGACACACGCCACGGCGTGCAGTTGCGCTGGCTGGTGAACGCGGTACGGGCGTTGGGGTTGCCCGCCGGCCATTGATGGCCCCGCACGCCGATGGCCTCGATGTTGTCGTAGGAACGCACCGTGTGCGCGATGCTCTTGCTTTATTCGAAGCCAGAAGCTTCAGAGCGAAGAGCTTTCGTCCTCCTTCGGAGGGCGAGTCACTTTCTCTTGAATGGCCAAGAGAAAGTAACCAAAGAGAAGGCCACCCCGCTTCCGCGCTTTCCGGGCGTCCTGCCCGGAAAGTCCGCGAGCCGGGGTCGGGCTTTTCGACAGGGCATCCTGCCCTGGCGAAAAGGAGCCGACATCCCTGTCGGCTCCCGCTACGCGGCCTGTCGGCCCCGACTCGCCGCTGCAGAGGGGCCCCGGGTAGAGGGACGCGCATCCTGCGCGTACCTTTCAGAAGAGCCGGATCAAGAGCAAAGCCGCGGCGACTCGGAGCTTTCGCTCGGCATCTGGCTTTTGCTTTTTCTTTTGCTCTTCAGCTTCATCACCGAGTGCGGGCCACGATGGCCCGCTGCTCTACCGGGGTCCCTTGTGCGGCGGTGAGGCGGGGCCGACAGGCCGCGCAGCGGGCGTTGCCAGGGATGGCAACGCCTTTTCGCGCGGGCAGGCGACGGCATGGATGCCGGAGTGGAGGCAACGCAGGAGCAGTTGCCCGATGCCCGTTCGAAAAGCCCGGCCCCGGCTCACGGACTTGTTGGGCAGGATGGCCAACAAGCGCCAAGCAGGGGGGCGCTTTCTCTTGGTTACTTCTCTTTTGGACAAGCAAAAGAGAAGTAACTCGCCCTCCGAAGGAGGACGAAAGCTCTTGGCTCTGAACCCACCAACAGCAAGAGCATCGCGCACGAGGCGTGCTCCTGCGGATGCGAGCGGACGAAACCTCTTCACATCGAAGACGGCGCATGCCGCGCCCGGAACATCGCGACGGAAGTCGCCCCCACGGATGTGCTTCGCATGCTGAGCGCCAGCGTCATCGCCATCGCCGCCTTGTGCTGGCTGGGCCTGCTGTTCGGCGTGGCGCTGCTGGGCGAACGCCGCCCGCACATTTTCGAGAAACGCTGGGCGATCGTGTATGCGCTGTCGCTGGCGATCCACTGCACTTCGTGGACGTTCTACGGCACCGTGACCCAGGCCAGTCGCTCCGGCTGGTGGCTGCCGCCCACGTTCGTCGGCGCGATCCTGATGTATCTGTTCGCGCTGAAATTCCTGGGCCGGCTGGTGCAGCTGGTGCGCGAGTACAACGCCGGTTCTCTGGCCGACCTGATCGCGGTGCGGCTGGAGCGGCATTCGGGACTGGCGGCGCTGGTCACGGCGGTGGTGGTGATCGGCATCGTGCCCTACATCGCGCTGCAGCTGAAGGCGGTGGCGATGAGCTACGGCATCCTCAGCCAGGGACAACTGGCCGAATCCGATCCTTGGCAGGACAGCGCGCTATACGTGGCGCTGCTGATGGCGCTGTTCGCGATGCTGTTCGGCACCCGCCGCGCGTCGACCATGGCGCACAACCGCGGGCTGGTGCTGGCGATGGCGTTCGAGTCGCTGTTCAAGCTCGGCGCGATGCTGGCGCTGGGCACGCTGCTGTTCGCCGCGTTGCCGCCCGGCTTGCCGGTGAACGTGCCGCAGGCGCCTGACAGTGGCGGGTTCCCCGCCCTGATCCTGCTCGGCGCGCTGGCGATGTTCACCATGCCGCACCAGTTCTACGCGGGCATCGTGGAATGCCGCGAAGATGGCCAGCTGCGCACCGCGCGCTGGCTGTTTCCGCTGTACCTGCTGCTGATCTCGCTGCCGATCCTGCCGCTGGCGCGGCTGGGCGATGCGTGGCTGGGTGCGAGCGGGGTGTCGTCGGACATGTACGTGCTGGCGCTGCCGTTGGCCCGTGGCGAACACGGGCTGGCTCTGATCGCCTTCCTCGGCGGCCTGAGCGCGGCGACCAGCATGGTGGTGATCGCCACGCTGACGCTGAGCCTGATGGTGGTCAATCACTTCATCGCGCCGCTGCGCGTGCGCTCCGGCTGGGGGCGCGACGAACATGGCGACCTGCGCGGTGAGCTGCTGAACCATCGGCGCGTGGCGATCCTGCTGGTGATCCTGCTGGCCTGGGCGTATAGCCGCTTGCTGGCGCGCAACGAGGCGCTGGCAGACATCGGCGCGATTTCGTTCTCCGCGCTGGCCGGCCTGACCCCGGCGCTGCTGGCGGCGGTGTATCGGCCACAACTGGGGCCGCGCGCGGTGATGGCCGGGCTGGCCGCAGGCACCCTGGTGTGGATGTATGCCGTGTTGCCGACGCTGTTGCCGGCCGCGCCAGCGTGGCTGCACAGCGGTCCGTTCGGCCTGCACTGGCTGGCGCCGGATGGCCTGCTGGGGCTGGGCAACTGGAACCGGCTGGGGCGCGCGGTGGTGGTCAGTCTGCTGATCAACATCGTGGTGATGCTGGCGCTGGCCGGTTCCCGATACGGCCGTTCCGCGCACGTCGTCAGCGTGGGCGACGTGGGTCTGGTCGAATTGCGGGCGCTGGCGGCGCGATTCCTGCCGCCGGAGCGGGTCGCGCTGCTGTTTGCCAGCGCGCCGGCGACCGGTTCCGCCGGCAGTGCGCGGGTGGCCCAGGTCGAGCACGAACTGGCGGCGGTGATCGGCGCGGCATCCGCGCGGCTGCTGCTGGAAGTGGTGCACCAGCAGGGCCGCGACGACCTGGACACGGTGGTCGCCATCGTGGGCGAGGCGGCACAGGATCTGCGCTTCAACCAGCGCGTGCTGGAGGCGGCGCTGGAGAATATGAGCCAGGGCATCTGCGTGGTCGATGCCGAACTGCAACTGGTCGCGTGGAACACGCCGTATGCATGCCTGTTCGACTATCCGCCGGGAATGCTGCAGGTGGGGCGGCCGGTAGCCGAGCTGACCCGCCACAACATCGACGCCGGCATGCTGGGTCCGGGTGAAGTCGAGGTGCGCGTGCAGCGCCGGCTGGCGCACATGCGCACCGGCACGCGGCATTTGTCCGAGCGGCGTTTTCCCGACGGCACCATCGTCGAGATCCGCGGCAACCCGATGCCTGGTGGCGGCTTCGTGGCCACCTTCACCGACGTCACTGCTTTCCGCCAGGCCGAGGCGGCGCTGAAGCGGGTCAACGAGACACTTGAGCTGCGGGTGGAGGAACGCACCCGCGAGCTGGCCGCAGCCTCGGCCGAAGCGCAGGCGGCGAACGCCTCGAAGAGTCGTTTCCTGGCCGCGGTCAGCCACGACCTGATGCAGCCCCTGCACGCCGCGCAGCTGTTCGCGCACTCACTTACCGAACGTGGCGGCGATGCGGCCATCGGGCAGCATCTCAACGGTGCGCTCAGCGCCACCGAAGGCCTGCTCACCGGCCTGCTCGACGTGGCCCGGCTGGAGGGCGGTCGCCTGCATCCGCAGCCGCGCGCGTTTGCGCTGGCTGAAGTGCTCGATCCGCTGGCCGCCGAGTTCAGTGCCATCGCGCTCGACCGCGGCGTGCGGCTGGACGTGGTCGGCACGCGCGCGTGGGTGCATTCCGATCCGCAGCTGCTGCGCCGGGTGCTGCAGAACTTCCTGTCCAATGCCGTGCGGTATGCCGGCCACGGCCGCGTGTTGCTCGGCGTGCGTCGACAGGCTGGCCAGCTGCGGGTGGAGGCATGGGACAGCGGTCCGGGCATTGCCCCCGAAGAACAGCAGCTGATTTTCCAGGAGTTCCATCGTGGCAGCACGGCGGGCGGGCAGGGGTTGGGCCTGGGCTTGTCGATCGCGCAGCGCATGGCCGGCCTGCTCGGCCATCCGCTCGGGCTGCGCTCCTGGCCCGGTCACGGCAGCGTATTCCACCTGCTCGTGCCGAGCGCACCGGCGGTCTTGCGTTTGCCAATCGTATCGGCGGCCCCCCATTCGCTGGCGGCAGGACGCGCGCTGGTACTGGACAACGAGCCGGCGGCACTGGCGGCGCTCAGCAGTCTGCTGAGCAGTTGGGGCTGGCAGGTGCATGCCGCAGGCAACGACGTGCAGGCGTTGGCCGTCCCATGGCGGCCTGATCTGCATATCCTCGATTTCCATCTCGATGGCGGCCAGACCGGTCTGGATGTGTGGCGCCGATTGAGTGCGCTGCACGCCGAGGTACCCACCGTCATGCTGACCGCCGATCGCGACAGCGACCTGCGTCAGCGACTGCAGGACGCTGGCATCGGCGTGTTGTACAAGCCGTTGAAGCCGTTGGCACTGAGGCAGGTGCTGCAGCGGGTAGCAATAGGACGCGAAAGAGGCGGAGAGGTTTAGTATGGCTATAAAAAGTGAAGCTCAGGACCTTCCGGGTTCACTGGCTTATACAGTAGCAAACTCAGATCTCGGCTCGCTGGGTAGCGAGTTGGCGGAGGTTGCATTGGACTCCGTTCTAAAGGATGGATTACTAAAGGATCTGCCAATTATTGGATCTTTGGTTGGTCTTTGGGGCTCTCTCGCGATCCGTGTGGAATTGAGTCATTTAGCCGTCTGAACGTTTGAGGCGATCCAAGGGTTGGTGGGCAGGTGTTTGAGCTTGCCGCAGATCAGATAACACATGGTAATCAGGCGGTGG